>Ga0209723_1003717_pt1 | contig 17982 bp, 15 predicted proteins | sample BiotimSIPDNA_2_FD_185750 | JGI IMG/M metagenome (GOLD analysis project Ga0209723, IMG submission 185750) | Anaerobic biogas reactor microbial communites from Washington, USA - Biogas_R2 time_0 SIP DNA (SPAdes) (version 2) | ecosystem: Engineered > Bioreactor > Anaerobic > Unclassified | place... | reverse complement strand
AATAAAAAAAATTGGCAAGAGTGGATGTACAAATCATACAATTTGCAGAAATGTAAAAAAACGGCCCCGCCTTTAAGGCGGAACCGTTTCATAATTTTAAAAATTAAACCTCTACTTTAAATGGACTGTATAACTCAAAGAGAGGATGTGGGCTGTGTTGTCGCGGACATCTGCATAGTCGGTCGGTACAGGACTGTATTTTTCTCCCGGGACGACCCTGTCCTTGATCCACATGAAACCCCATGCAAAGGCGAGCTCTGTGTTTTCGCTGCGCTTTTTGAAACCGATGCTCAGTGTCTGGCGGTCTCCCGTCGGGACCTGGAAATCCATGGTCTCATCCGGCATCGGAGAATTGTCATAGGCATAACCGCCCATGATGCTCCATGTGTCGTTCAGCTTATGTTCGACACCTATCTGGTAACGCCATACATCTTTCCAGTCCTTGACGTCTGTACTTTTAGGCAGATTTTTGTCAAATGTTATTTCAAGTTTGTCATATGTGCTCCACTTCGTATAAGTTGCTCCCAGTTCAACGCGGGTCTTATCGTTGAATTTATGTCCGATGCCAAATGTCAGACTGTCAGGAAGAGTGACAGATCCATGCGCACCGGTGTTGAGCAGTGGGACGGAAAAATTAGCGTCTGCATCCATATCCTGGGTTATCTTGGAACGATACACGGCGGCAAAAGAGGTGTTCTCCGTAAAATCATAGTTGATGCCCAAAAGCCATCCCCAGGCAATATTATCTCCTGTAAGCTCGAAATCTACGTCAGGACCAGTAACATGAAATAGTTTAGAGTAAGGGATCTTTCTTTTAAGATCAAGCTTTATATAGTTGATATCCGCGGCGGCAGCTACTGAAAGTTTGTCCGTTACCTTGTACGCTATCGTCGGCTGTATCGTTACGCCGGTGACCTTTGCCAGATAGCTGTTGTAGCGTCCGGGCCAGGTGGGCTCATATTCAGTCGAATTGCCGAATCTTGTAAATATGCCTATACCCCACCACAATTTGTCGTTCTGCTGATTCACGTAAAACAGATTGGGAACATAACCCGGGGCCTCAGTGTTGCTCCATGTTTCCCCGCCTGCCATCGCTCCGTGGAAATCGACCCTTCCCCTGGGGTTGATGTAAGATATCCCTCCGCTGAACCATCTTCCCTGAAGCCTTGTAATGCCTGCAGGGTTGTACGCGAGCAGGGACGGGTCGCCCTCGGCGAACATGTAAGCCTCGCCCATCGCAACGCCTCCCGCAGACCACTCATAGATCGCGAACCCATCCGCGAATGCTGCGTTAGGCGCCAGTATCAGAACGAAAAGCAGCAGACAGAAAAAACCTCTTACCTTCTTCAATACGACTCAATCCTTCCTCAATTAAAATAAAAGCTTTAAAAGTTTGTATAGGATCTGTTGATCATTTGGATCTTATGTGGGCGAAGTTCGGGTGCTTCTGTCCCAGGCTCGGTGTGATAACTGATATTTCAATTTCCACAGGGATGGAGTTGTCATAGTACCTGGTAAAGTCCGCCAGAGTACGGGACTCGAGGTATCTCAGGAACGCCCTCGTCAGTTCATCCATCATCTCGCCAATAAAGCATTTGTTCTTTCTGCATCCCTCAAGGCCGCACCCTTGGGAGTCAAATGGGCCGCCAAGGAGTTCAAATATGTTTCTGAGGGGAGTCTCTTCCGCAACACAGTTGAGCTTGTATCCCCCTCCGGGGCCGCGCACAGACTTGACCAGCCCTCCTTTTTTGAGACGCTGGAGGACCTTGGAAAGGTGCGGTTCGGTCGAACCTATCTCAGTTGCTATCTGCTGCGTGGAAAGACAGATCTCCGGGCTCCTTGCAAGCGCTCCGAGAGCGTGAAGGCCTAGGATCAAAGGATCAGGCAGGCTGACGATCGGATTCAGTTTTTTTCCCCCCTAATTAAATAATGGAATGGTGGATATTCTATTCCATTTTTATATTCCGGTCAACATTTGCGTGTGAAAGTTGTTGATTTTATCTTCCGGAAATATATCAGTCTTGCCCTGCACATGATAAAAGTATGTCATAATTGAAAGGTCAGGAGTTATGACTGGCATCCGTAACAGACAAACAGATATTTTTTTCGGAGGCGGCGTATTGAACGGCAGATACAAAAACATCACATCAAACCCCGTATACTGGCTGGCTGCGGCAGCACTGCTCTCGGTGCTGACGCCGAATCCCGCATGGGGGCTGCTTCTTGGCTCCGTCGCGGCTCTCTGGGCAGGCAACCCCGCGGCAGACAGGACAGGTAAAATTTCAAAGAAACTTCTTCAGGCAGCGGTGATCCTTCTGGGGTTCGGGATGCACTTTGACGCAGTTGTAAGGGTTGGAATTACCTCTGTATGGGTGACCATGATATCGATATCGGCGACCATGCTTATCGGAACGATACTGGGAAAGATCTACGGGGTCGAGAGAGACCTCTCCGTCCTTCTGAGCACAGGCACGGCGATATGCGGGGGAAGCGCAATAGCCGCTATGTCCCCTTCGATAGGGGCATCACAGTCGGACACCGGCGTCGCAATGGCAGTCGTCTTCCTGCTCAACGGGATCGCCCTGCTCATATTCCCCTATGCCGGACACCTTCTCGGACTCTCACAGGAACAGTTCGGCTTCTGGTCCGCACTCGCGATACATGACACAAGCAGTGTAGTTGGGGCCGCCGCCATATACGGCTCAGCCGCGCTTGCTGTAGGGACCACGGTAAAACTGACAAGGGCGCTCTGGATACTTCCCGTTGCCATGTTGGGAGCAAAGCTCAACAGATCGGAGAACAAGCCCCCATTCCAGTGGTTTCTGGTAGGATTCCTTGCTGCCGCGGCGGCAAGGTCGCTCTTGCCCGGTTTTGAGGCACTATGGGACATCGGTTCGCTCACAGGAAAGCACCTCATGACAGGCACACTCTTCCTGATAGGGGCGGGACTGAGCAGGGACAAACTGAAAAAGATCGGATTCAGGCCTTTATTCATGGCTGTGACCCTTTGGATCATCATTTCGCTGCTCTCTCTTGCAGCGGTAATGAAAGGGTTAATGCCGCAACTCAACATTTAAGGGGGAGATGGACTTGTCAGAGATGATAATGACCATGTTCAGCGAAGAGGATCCATGCTGGACGGCAGAGCTGCTGAAACTTGCCGGAGAGGACATATCAGGGCTGGACGGACTCGTAAGCAACGGCTTCCTTGAACTTTCCGACGGGATATATTCTCTGACGGAAGCGGGGCGGAACGAATACGACAGGCTGAAAAACGAGCTCTTCCTCGAGGGTGCCCCCGGACGGAAGCCCTCCGACCCCGCAAGGAGCGTCAGAAGGACCAGGCTGCGCATGCTTCTTGACTCTGCCCATCTGCAAAGGTGGGGCATCAAGGTATACCATACCGGACATGAACTTGAATATTACCCGGACCTGAAGGATGAGGAACTGGTCTCACTGGACGGCGGCTCTTTGGAATGGAGATACACAGCTTCGCCCCTGTACAAAAAGATAAACGAGGAGTTCAGCACCGCGCTCATCGAGACAAGAAGGACCGACCTAGTGCCCCCTGAGAGGCTGAGATCCTGGTGTGAAGAGAACTCGGCGGAGCCCGGCAGGCTTGATGTGGACCTCCTCTACCTCTGTCACTATGATTTCATGCAGTACAGGGATTTCGGAGGCCATCCCAACGACCTCCACAAGGTGATCAACACGGACAGGTTCCTCTTCGTATTCCCTGACAAGGACAATGAAAAGAACCTTGCAACAGTCGCAAAATTCCACCTCTGGCTCAACACGCTGAGAAGGATGATGATACCCGGCTACGTAGACAGGGACACGCAGGAGCAGGACAGTGTCAGCTGGCTCATCTTCACGACGGAAAAAGAGGATGAGGCGGTCTCACTTGCAGGAGAGCTCGGGGACTTCGGCGAAAAGCTCGTCGAAAACGCCAACCCCTGCGAGGTCTGGACCGTCTCGATGGAAGCGCTGGAAAATGTGGGAGAGAAAAGAGAGCTTATATGGGAACTGCTTCCGGATATCGCGCACCCTGCACAGAGAACGATAATATAGAGTCAGAAAAAGATCCTGATGTTAATTGACAGTCTGCTTGAATCAATAATGCTCATCTGTTTTGCGGCGGCCTGGCCCGCATCCATACACAAATCATGGACGAGCAGGACGAGGAAGGGCAAGAGCCTCTTCTTCCTTCTCATCGTCTTCTCAGGATACATGGCCGGCATCACAAGGGTACTGCTGAGGGACGACGGCGGTTTCCTGATCTTATCCTACACGTTCAATTCGCTGCTCGTCTTCTGCGACCTTCTGATCTATTACAGGAACTACAGGATAGACGAAGGAAAGCCGCCTCTGATCCCGCAGAGCACAAAAGATTTTGCCAAAGGCTATTTCAGGAACCGCCGATGGAAGAAGAGAGTGTGAAAAATCCAGGGCCGCCTGCAGAGGGCGGCCCTGCTTTATGCTATCTTTTCCTGGGCATCGAAAGGGCGCTCGGCGTGACTGCGATACCGCCCAGCGATGTGCAGCGGAGCTCGGGTGGGAGCATCCTTCCGGAGGAGTATACCGCGTCTACGGTATCGTCTATATTGACTGCGTTGTGATAACCGCCCAGTATCATATCTGCACAGATGAATGCCTGTGATGCAAAGGACCCGTTCCTCGTGTGACACGGGATCTCCACTATCGCCTGCACCAGATCGCACACAAGGCCCATGGCGTTCTGGAACATGATCGCACCCGCATCTGCGGCCTGACGGGGCAAACCTCCCACAGCCTCGACCACGGCACCTGCCCCCATCGCGCCTGCCGCGCCTATTTCGACCTGGCATCCGCACACTTCGGCGGCGAAAGTGCCTCTCGTCGCAAGGACCCATCCTATTGCCCCGGCTGCCCACATGGAACGGACGGCATCCCTGCGCGGGATCTTCATGTCCTCAAGCATCGTCACCATGATCCCGGGAATGACGCCGGCAGATCCGCCAGTGGGTGCCGCACACACTATCCCCTGTCCGCTGTTGACCTGCATGGCCGCCATTGCGCGCGCGGCAGCCCTGGTGTGGATCCCTCCGAGGGCAAGCCTCCCTTCCCTCTCCGCATCCATTATCTTTTTTGCGGAGGGATCGAGGAGGAACATCTGCGGACTCTCATCCGAGAGTCCCAGGGCCACTGAATCTATCATCACCTGAAGACGCCTGTCCATCTCGGCATCAAGGGCCTCACGCGGCATGCACAGAAGGGCCGATTCATACTCAAGCGCGGCCTCCCCAAGCGTAAGCCCTCTCTCTTCGGCGTATTTCACCATCTCTTCCCCCGAAGTGAATATCCTCTCTCCCCTTACCGGGAAGAATACCGGGACGGCACAGTGGCAGCTAAAAGGTCTTTCTTCGGAACGGATCTTTTCGATGAGCCCGGGATCCACGGGAGCGGATGCCGAAAGAAGCAGCATCGCCCTTCCCTCTTTTTCGCCCGCTGCGACACTGCCAAACCTTTCAAGCATAGCTCCGACAGCCGGTGCCCTCTCCGCGGCCAATTCGACGAAAACATAGTATGCGTCTCCCGTCATCTCGACCTCCCATCCGTTAATACGGCGGAATAGCAGAGCACCGCCTCCGGTCGAGTCGGCAACGGCGGAAAACGAAGATCCGTCCTTAAGCCTTGCTTCGACCTTTATGCTGTTCGGATGACATGCCTCGGGAAAACTTTTTATGATGAACTTTATGTCGGTGCCAAATGATGGGAAGAGGCTCAGCGCCTCCTTGAACCGCGGATCGGTGAGAGGAAGGTCCAGGGTCCCCATTACCAGCGCAAGGTCGCTCCCCTGCTCGTGATATACCTCCGCTATAGAGGATGCCGGCTCGAAGGTGAACGATATCTCCGACGGCAGCTCGCCCATCATGCTGCGGCACATCTTTGCGATGTGATATGGCCCCGCTGTGTGCGAACTTGAGCTTCCGGGCATTACTGGACCTATGACGTTGTTCAGAATACTGGCCGTTGTCATTTGCATTGCCTCCCCGTATTTATCTGTTCTGTGTCTGGTTCCGACAAAAATATCACAATCGCTATCCGCTGTCATTAATTTTAAATGACGGGGTTGTTAATTCCGCTGAACTTCATTACAATGCTTCCCAATGGGTTTTTCACAAACTAACCTGAAAAGAGGTCCTGTTTTTTGGGAAAGAGCAATAACAAAATCTCTGCGTTTCTGAAACGCAAGGGAGTTGAATTCTCGTTCAAGCGTTACTTTGTCGACGCTCTGGGCGCAATGGGCGTCGGTCTCTTTTCATCGCTGATCACCGGACTTATCCTTAGAACGATCGGAACGAAGGCCGGGATCCCGATCCTGGTCGAGTTCGGAGGTCTTGCAAGCTCCATGACCGGAGCGGCCATCGCCGTAGCGATCGCACAGGCCCTGAAAGCACCGCCGATGGTCGTATTCTCCTGCGTAGCCGTCGGTTTCGCCGGCAACACATGGGGAGGCCCGGTCGGCGCGTTCCTCGGTGCGGTCGTTGCATCCGAGGCAGGCAAGATCATATCCAAAGAGACAAAAATAGACATAATAGCGACCCCCTCCGGGACCATAATCGCAGGGATGGCTGTGGCGAAGCTCGCAGGGCCCACGGTAAGCGCGATGATGACCGGGATCGGGATCGTAATAATGAACGCGACGGAGCTGCAGCCCGGACCGATGGGAGCCATAGTCTCCGCATTGATGGGCATGATACTCACGCTTCCCATCTCGAGCGCTGCGTTGGCGGTAGCTCTGAACCTTTCGGGGTTGGCGGCAGGCGCGGCAACGGTCGGGTGTTCCACTCAGATGATAGGCTTCGCGGTGATGAGCTTCAGGGAGAACGGAGTGGCGGGACTGCTGTCGCAGGGGCTCGGCACCTCCATGCTCCAGATGCCCAATATAGTCAGACACCCCATGATATGGGTCCCTCCGACGCTTGCCAGCGCGATACTTGGCCCCATATCGACCCTTGTCTTCAAAATGGAGAACATCCCATCAGGAGCGGGGATGGGAACAAGCGGTTTTGTGGGCCAGTTCGGCGCCATAGACGCGATGGGAAGCAGCCCCGCGGTACTGATGCAGATAGGGCTGATGCACTTTCTTCTGCCTGCGGTCACGACCCTTGCCATCGCCGAGATAATGAGAAAGCTGGGCCTTATAAAACCGGGAGACATGAAACTCGACCTGTGATCGCTGGCTTTTGCGCCGCTTTGTAAGGCCAAAACGGCATATTACAGATCAAATTTGACAGAAACAGGGGCATATACCCCTGTTTCTGCTTTAAGGGGTATAATCAGTAGCAGGATCATCTGACCAATATTCGAGGCGCCCCGGAGGTATGAAAATGGCCCACAACCACACCCACGGATCCCCTTACTCGAGGCTCACAGAGAGGCTGAACAGGTTTCCTCAGGGAGCTCCGGCCTCAAAGCTTCTTTTTGACATACTCAAGATCCTGATGACGGAAAAGGAGGCAGGCCTGATGGCCCAGCTTCCGATAAAGCCATTCAGAGCGAAACAGGCGGCCGAAATCTGGAAGCTCTCTGAATGCGATGCGCAAAAGGTGCTTGACGAACTTGCCGCCAGAGCCCTGCTTGTGGACATCGAGCAGGACGGAGAGCAGATGTATGCGGTCCCGCCGCCTATGGCCGGCTTCTTTGAGTTCTCACTTATGAGGGTCAGGGAGGACATCGACCAAAAGACGCTGAGCGAACTCTTCCAGCAGTATATAACCGTGGAGGAAGACTTCATGAAAGATCTCGTCTGCAACGGAGAGATACAGATGGGGAGGATCTTCCCTCAGGAGCCGCAGATCCCCGACGAATACGCGCTACACGTACTTGACTACGAGCGGGCAACAAACGTGATAGAAACTGCCTCGCACATCGGGGTGAGCATGTGCTACTGCAGGCACAAAGCCCTGCACAACGGAACTGTCTGCGACGCCCCTATGGATATATGCATGACATTCAACACGACGGCGGCAACTCTAATCAAACACGGACACGCGAGACAGATCGATGTTACGGAATGCAAAGACCTGCTGCAGCAGGCATACGAACATGACCTGGTCCAGTTCGGCGAGAACGTACGCAGGAACGTCAATTTCATCTGCAACTGCTGTTCATGCTGCTGTGAGGCCCTTCTGGCCATCAAGCGCTTCGGGGTAGCCCAGACGATATGCTCGAACTTCATCACAAAGGCGGACAGTGATAAGTGCATCGGGTGCGGAAAGTGCAAAAATATATGCCCGGTCGAAGCCATAGAGATGGCCGGTGAGGGTCAGGTGAAAAAGGCGGTCGTTGACGAAAAGAAGTGCATAGGCTGCGGTGTCTGCGTAAAACACTGCCCGTCAAAGGCACTTATATTCGAACCCCGGCCCAACAGGATGATAACGCCTCTGGACACCGCCCACAGAGTGGTAGCGATGGCGACGGAGAGAGGCCTCCTGCAGGAACTTATCTTCGACAACAAGGTCCTCTTCAGCCACAGGCTCCTTGCAGGCGTCCTCGGAAGCATACTCAGGATGCCCGGGGTCAAGAGAAACCTGGCGCAGGCTCAGCTTAAGTCACGCTATATCGAGGCTCTGATCACAAAACACGCACAGAGCCAGGCCTGAAGAATAATAGAACACCGGATCATTAATAGAACACCGGATCATTAAAGGGGTAAAATAGTATCTGTTCCACTTTTGTTCGTTGTTCTGAGTAGACAGCTTTTTTACGAAAGCCTTTTAACTAAAAATATGACCTTCGGGAGTGTGTGATCATGTCAAAGAAAATGCTTGCCCTGGTCAAGGAAAGGCCGGAGCCCGGACTGTGGATGCGAGAGGCAGATGTTCCCGAAGTCGGACCGGATGACGTTCTGATCAAGATAAAAAAGACTTCGATATGCGGAACGGACCTTCACATCTACAACTGGAACGAATGGTCGCAGAAGACGATAAAGACGCCTATGACGATCGGCCATGAGTTCGTAGGTGAAATAGTCCAGGTCGGCAGCCACGTCAAGGGCTGGGAGATCGGCGAGAGGGTCTCGGGTGAGGGACACATAGTATGCGGCACCTGCAGGAACTGTCTGGCCGGCAGGAGGCACAACTGTCCCAACACGATCGGTGTGGGGGTAAACAGGAACGGCGCTTTCGCGCAGTACCTTTCGATACCAAAGACAAATGTATGGAGATGTGCGCCCGAAATACCGGACGACATAATATCCTGCTTCGACCCGCTCGGAAATGCGACCCATACAGCCCTTCAGTTCGACCTTATAGGGGAGGACGTCCTCATTACGGGCGCAGGCCCGATAGGAATGATGGCAGCCGCGATATGCAGGCATGTCGGTGCAAGGAACGTGGTCGTGACCGACATCAACGACTACAGGCTCGCTCTTGCAAAGGAGATGGGCGCCACCCGCACAGTCAACGTAACGAGGGAAAAGCTGAGGGATATCTTCCCTGAGCTTAAGATACGCGAGGGTTTCGACGTGGGACTTGAGATGTCGGGAAGTCCGAAAGCCTTCTCGGACATGGTCGACCACATGTTCAACGGCGGAAGGATAGCCCTTCTCGGCCTGCTTGAACCGGGAACGGTCATCGACTGGGACAAGGTCATCTTCCACGGGCTGACGCTCAAAGGCATATACGGCCGCCAGATGTATGAGACGTGGTACAAGATGACTACCATGCTCCAGAGCGGTCTTGACATCAGCAAGGTCATAACCCACAGGTTCGATGTAAGGGATTTCGAAGAGGGCTTCAGGGTGATGAACAGCGGCATGTCGGGCAAAGTGGTCCTCGACTGGCAGAACGTTTAAAGATCGGAGGGGATGAGAGAGATGAAGAGCGCCATAGAGTACGTGGCAAAAACGATCGAAGAGATAAAAGAGCAGGGTCTCTACAAATCAGAGAGGATCATCACGACTCCTCAGAGAGACATGATCGACACAACGACTAACTTCGGCGTGATAAACATGTGCGCCAACAACTATCTCGGGCTTGCCGACTCCCCAAGGGTCATCAGGGCGGCAAAGGAAGCCTGCGACAGGTGGGGGTACGGCCTTGCCTCAGTCCGTTTCATCTGCGGGACGCAGAAGGTACACAAGGATCTCGAATCTGCAATAAGCGGCTTTCTTGGGATGGAGGACACCATCCTCTACTCCTCCTGCTTCGATGCGAACGGCGGGCTCTTTGAACCGCTGCTCGGAGAAAACGACGCAGTCATTAGCGACGAGCTGAACCATGCGAGCATAATCGACGGCATCCGCCTCTGCAAGGCATCGAAATACAAATACAAAAACAACGACATGGAGGACCTCAGAAGACAGCTTGAGGCAGCAAAAGACGCCCGCATAAAACTGATCGTGACCGACGGTGTCTTCTCAATGGACGGCTATATCGCGAACCTGAAGGAAATCTGCGACCTTGCGGATGAATTCGACGCACTTGTCGCGGTCGACGACAGCCATGCGGTCGGATTCATGGGAAAGAACGGCCGCGGCACACACGAATACTGCGGAGTCATGGGCAGGGTAGACATCATCACTGGGACCCTCGGAAAGGCCCTTGGCGGGGCGTCCGGCGGCTACGTAAGCGCGAAGAAGGAGATAGTGGAGCTTCTGAGGCAACGCAGCAGGCCCTACCTTTTCTCTAACACCCTGGCACCGGCAATAGCCGCGGCTTCGCTCGAGGTCATCAAAATGCTCGGAGAGTCCTCGGAACACAGGGACATGCTCCACGAGAACACCGCCTACTTCAGGGAGAAGATGGAGTCCCTCGGCTTTGACATCCTGCCAGGGACACACCCCATTGTTCCCATAATGCTCTACGACGCAAGGATAGCAAGTGAATTTTCGGCAAGGCTGCTCGAAAAGGGCGTATACGTAACAGGCTTCTCCTTCCCCGTGGTGCCTAAAGGCAAGGCCCGCATAAGGACCCAGGTCTCGGCCAGGCACACAAAGGAAGACCTCGATACAGCGATAGAGGCATTCAGCGAAGTAAAGATCGAGATGGGCATATGACCCAGAGTTTAAAATCCCGGCACTTTATTGCTGCACATTATGCTGAAGAGATACTATAATAGAGCGATCATATTCGGCAGGGGGGACAGCATGAGAAAAATAGACAAAGGATTTTCATTGGTCGAACTGCTTATCGTAGTCATAATAATAGGGATCCTGGCGGGAATTTTATATCTGGTTGTCGGCCCCTCTGACGATATGGTCAGAGAAAAGGCATGCAGCGGCAACAGGGCTACTGTCTTGTTGGCGCTTGACTCATACAGGTTTTCAAGCGGCGTCAGCAAGGAAACTTACACCCTTCAAAACTTCATAGACGATGATTATAAAGACACGATAAGCAACAAAGAGGTCAAGTGTCCGTCAGGCGGCATCTACTCTGCAGGAACATCCAACGGCAGGGAGGCAGTCGTATGCTCCGTCCACGGCGGTGGTGATGCCCCAGGCGGCGGGGACGGACCAGGAGGCGGAGACGGACCCGGAGGCGGCGGACCGGGTCACGCAGGGACCATAATTCCCGGCACTGACTTATTTGGCGGAGACGGGATCGAGGCGCCCACTAACTGGGTGGACCCGGCAAACTATCATACAGATGGGACAAATAACTACATAAGCGTTGAAAAGGGCGAGAGGCTTTACTTTGATACCCCTGACGGCGAGAGGGAATATTATATCTCCTTGGTGGATGACAAAAAAATTATGTTTAACGGGAGCAACCGGGATGCTGACGGAAATATAATCACTGCTCCGGACAACCTGCCCGGTTGGGTATCCGAATTTGGGACAGGTTTGGTGCGTTTCACTGGAGTATCGGTAAACTGGGATGATGTGCCTGTGGGATATCAGTTCTTCAGGGGCGATATAGTATATTACAATGGCGCTTACTACGTTTGCATAGTCCGAGCTCTGCTCCCAGGTCAAACTCCCCAGAGTTGGGATACGATGTACGTAAAAGCGCCCTTAGATTGGAATGAGACGCCTGAGACAACCGGCAAAAATGCCTGGTATAAGCTGAGCAGCAACTGATTTTCTCATAAGTCGATTATAAAAAGAAGGCTTCCGTTCAATGCGGAAGCCTTCTTTGGTTCAGACAGGAAACCTGTGTGTCCGGATCAAGGGCTTCAGCAGAGGATGGCTATGAACTGGGATGCCAGGACTACGAGTATCAGCGCAACCGGGTATGTGGCGGCGTAGGGCAGGGAGACATAGTCCGTACGGGTCTCTGAGATAAGGACTCCGAGAGCAGGTGTGCTGGTCATCCCGCCGCATATCGAGCCGAGCGTGTTGAATATGTCGAGTCCGAACATCCTGACAGCGACAAAATAGCCTGCTATCATGGGCAGGAGGGTGATCACTACCCCAGCGAAGAAGAGGACCGGGCCATATTCAGTGAGGGTGGCGACAAATCCCTTGCCCGCGGCGGATCCGGCTCCGGCCAGGAACAGGGCCAGGCCGAACTCCCTCATGGTCTCAAGCGTCGATTTCTTCACCTCTAGCGATATCGGACCCAGGCGTCCGAAATATCCTATGACGAGACCGGTAAGGAGGGGACCGCCCGATGCACCCAGGCTGAACCTTGCCCCTCCCGGAAGAGGGATAACGACCTTTGCTGCGATCATACCTGTGGCTATCGTCAGCGCCAGGGCACAAAAACCGAAAGAATCTATCTTTACAGACCCCTTGCACACTGCCCCGCCTCCGTCCGTATCGTTCCGGCTGACTTCCGCAGGGCGTGTCCCGGCAAAGTCGATCTTCATAAGCTTGGGCACTATCTGTACAAAGAGCACCACGCCGAGGACCCCGAACGGATAGGCGATGCCATAACCGATAGACGCGCTTGGGTCGCCCGTAGCCTCGATCGCAGCCGCAAGCCCCGGAGTGCTTGTCAGGGCTCCGTTCATTATCCCCACCGCAAGCGGGACGGGTATGCCCAACAGCTTTATTGAAGCGACGCAGAGCGTCGCTCCTGAAATTATCGTTACGATCCCTATGACAATATATGCCGCGGCACGGCTTTTAAAATTGGAGAAAAATACCGGACCTGCGATCAATCCCACCGATGCGACGAAACACACAAGTCCCAGGTCGCGGATCGCCACCGAAAGCTCCTGCCCGAAATGGCCGAAGACAAGGGCCACGAGCAGGACACCGGATGTCCCGAGCTTTATGTTGTAAAATTTGATGCTTCCCAGAATGTACCCCAGGGTAAGGATGAAGAACAAAATCTTTACGGAACCCAAAAGACCCCGACCCCTCCGGTAAAAAGTCACCATCTGCGCTGACCTGACGATGCTCCGTAGTATTTTATATCAAAAGGGGCATATATAGAATCACAGGAGAGGAATATTGATCCCGAAGATCAGGCTCCCCTTCCCGGAGCCCGGAATGCATAAGTCAGACATGATCATTTTCAGTACGTTTGCGGCAGGATGGAGGCACATCGTGAAGCATGGGGTTGCAATTTTCCGACAGGGGTGATACTATTTCGCCCAGTAGCCGGAATGTTCGGAGGAAGCGCAATGAGATCATTTACCGACCTCACGAATAAGAACTTCAACTGGTGGTGGAGCGTCTAGCGTCCCGCCGGTGTTGGGCTGTGCCGATACAGGGGGACTGAAAGGGAGAGTTTCTTTCAGTCCCCCTTTTTATATACAAAAATGGCAGCACGCGCAAAAGACGCGCAAAGAAGAGAATAGAAAAGCAAAGACAAGAGGAGGAGTAATCATGACAGAGAGTACAAAAAACACAGCAGGTTTCCCCGTGAAAGGAATGTTCGGTGATTTCGGAGGCAGCTACGTCCCGGAAAATCTCGCCCCGGTCCTTGAAGAGATCGCGGCCGAGTACGAGAAGTGCCGGAACAGCAGCGCATTCAAAGAGGAGTATCTCACACTGCTGAAGGATTATGTCGGTCGGCCGTCGGCGCTCACCGAGTGCAAAAACCTCAGCGCGAAAAACGGCGGAGCAAGGATATTCCTCAAGAGGGAAGACCTTAACCACACAGGAGCACACAAGATCAACAACTGCATCGGACAGGCACTGCTCGCGAAAAAGATGGGCAAAAAGAAGATCATCGCGGAGACAGGAGCCGGGATGCACGGAGTCGCAAGTGCTACGGTAGCCGCGCTGATGGGGATGGAATGCGACATATACATGGGAGTCGTCGACATCGGACGCCAGGCCCCGAACGTCCTCAGGATGAAGGCGCTGGGTGCGAAAGTCGTCCCCGTGTCGGACGGACAGGGCACACTCAAGGAGGCCGTAGACGCAGCTCTTGAAGTGTTCTGCAAAGACCCGTCGGTCTTTTACCTCCTCGGCTCAGCCGTAGGACCCCACCCCTATCCGACCATGGTCCAGGATTTTCAGAAGATAATAGGCGAAGAGGCCAGAGCACAGATGATCGAGCGGACCGGCTCGCTTCCCGATGCCGTCGTCGCATGTGTCGGCGGAGGAAGCAACGCCATCGGCGCATTCACGGCCTTCATAGAAGACCCGGAGGTGAGGCTCATCGGTGTAGAACCTTCCGGAAGGGGCCTGACCTACGGGGATCACGCAGCAAGCCTCACTATGGGCGCCCCCGGAGTCCTGCATGGATTCAAAAGCTACGTACTGACGGATGAAAAGGGCGAACCCGCGCCGGTATATTCAATCGCCGCCGGACTCGACTACCCCTCGGTAGGCCCGGCCCACGCAGCGCTCAAGGAGAGCGGCAGGGGCGAGTACATCTGCGCAGGCGACCAGGAGGCCCTTGACGCCTTTAAGCTCCTCTGCCGCACAGAAGGGATAATCCCCGCACTTGAAAGTTCCCACGCCCTGGCAGGAGCGCTGAGGGTCGCCGCAGAAATGGAAAAGGACAAAAAGGTCCTCGTCAACCTGTCGGGACGCGGGGATAAGGATATGGAGACTATCGCTGCTCTGGGGGTTTTCGGTAATTGAGGTTTAGAGCGGCGCTGACTTAGCAATATGCGATGCTCCCTCACCTCAACGTATTGGCATACGCCTCGGTTCGGAACATCACAAATTGCGTCGTTATCACTCGCTCTAAACCTCAATTACGATATTGATCATTAAAACCTAAAAAGAGCGGCGCTGATTTGGCAAGGCTGGCGGTTAGGTCGTCCGCCAGTGAATTTGCGACAACGCCGGTCGCGGGGAATTCGCGAGGATCGTCGCTGGGGAATTTGCTGAATGGACCATTCAGCGGGGAATTGGAGCAAAATGATAAAGCTTGAATTCTCCGCCTGACGTAGTCAGGCAAATTCTCCGCGATGCGATGCGAGCAAATTCGCCGCAGCGTTTCTCAGCTGCAAATTCGCCGCAGGATGTTTTTCCGGCAGATCCTGCGTCGTCATCACCCGCTCTAAACCTCAATTACGATATGGGTACTATCATTCATTAAAACCTTAAAAGCACGGCGCTGACTTAGCATGAGTACCATGGCGAAATGCGGCATAGTGATGCAGCGTGAAGCGGAGATCACATCGCCGGGAAGCAGTGCGGATTATTAAACCTCCGCGGCCATTGGCCGCGATTCCCCGCGCCTATTTCCAAAATGCGACACGGCCGTTGCTTACATCATAAATGGCTCCTACCATCTCGATCTCGCCCTTGTCGAGCATCTCGCGGAGCACCAGGCTCCTTTCGCGAAGTTTCTGCATGTTCAGTCTGACATTCATCTCTGTGACGGCCTGGACGAATTTTGCGTTTTTTGAATCCCTCGGTGTGTAGTCACCCTTCACTGCCTCAACAGCGGGATTGATGTTGGCCAGGGCTGCCGTCAGCAGGCCGAGCTGCGCTCCGTCGCAGGCACCTTTGACCGCGCCGCATTCCGTATGGCCCATGATCAGGATCAGCTTGGCACCTGCGACTTTGGCCGCATACTCCAGGCTGCCTAGGATGTCGTCATTGACAAAATTGCCAGCCACACGCGCCACAAAAAGATCGCCGATCCCCTGGTCAAATACGAACTCCGGCGGGACGCGCGAGTCGAGACAGCTTACGACAGCAGCGAAGGGATACTGCCCCTTGGAAGTCTGACTGACCTGTGCAAGCAGATCCCGTTTCACGGTACTGCCGCCAATAAAACGAGCGTTGCCCTGTCTGAGCATCCCGATCGCTTTGCTTGGCGTAACGGCAGCCTGTGCCTCCGCTGTCATGGCGGTACCGCTGTCGGCAAATACAGTCCCGACGGCTGTGAATAAAACAGTTATCGCAATAGCTATGACTGTTATTTTCTTCCTATTCATGATTTTCTCCTTTCGATCAGTAAAATGATCACCAAAATAAAAAAAGATTTGATCCTGCTCCCAACCAAAATCGTCCTGTTTCTTTAAATTCGATAAGTTTTTCTGACGGACGGTCACCACTTACCATAATTTAATATACCATAAAGTATTCACTATTCAGAATAGACTTGAAACTTATTTTTGCTAATATCATATATAATCCATATAAGCTTTTGATTCCTGCTCGACCATCAGTTCCGCCCGGCAAATGTACCGCTAAAGCAATATAACATCTCCGCGACCGAAAGATGAGGGACATATATGGATAAAGGGATCAGCCGCGGCATAGAGAGGTCATACATAGAACCTGTCAAATGGTGTCGTTATTTGGTAAATACCGGGTATGCCGCTGGCTCCCTTATAATCCTGGCACATGTGATCTGGTATTTTGCCGCGCGAAATGTCCTTTCGATCCCGCCGGAAGATTATTTGCGCTATTACATCGTACTGCCTGCCATAGGTCTTCTTGCGATCAACCTTTCTGCAGACTTTTTGGTCCGTTCGGACCGTTTTTCCCTTGTTGCGAAGGAGCACACAGCACTGGCGATCTTTATCATGCACTCCTTCTATCTTTCCATTACCCATAATATCGCCAGTGTATTGCTCGCCTCTTTCATTCTGCCGATCTTCGTTTCCACCGTTTTCTTAAATGTAAAGATCACACGCTGGACGTTTTTGGTAAGCTGCCTTGCTGTATTCGTGGTAGGGGGCAAAATTTACTATTTCGGAAAATTGGGGCCCAGTATGCTAATGCAGATATTTGTTGTCTGCTTTATGTTCCTTTGCTCCTATTTGCTGGCAAAGGTCCTGATACTCTATGGACACGACAATCTTGCGACCATGATGCTTTTCGACGATAAACGGCATAGTGTGGAGGAACTGCTGAAGCTGGACCCCTTTACGGGGCTGAACAACAGAAAGACCTTCGATGACATGCTGCCCGTGATCATGGAGGAATGCCGGAACTCCGAAAAATTCATTTCACTGGTGATGATGGATATTGACCTGTTCAAAGACGTTAACGATATATATGGACATCAGGCGGGAGACCGGGTCCTGCTTTATCTGTCGCAGGCCTTGAAACAGATCCAGACCGAAAACATCCGTGCTTTCAGGATGGGCGGAGACGAATTTTCCATATTGGTCAAGGACTGCGGTCCAGAGGAAACCCGCAGTATCTGCGAAGATCTGCGCAGCAATATGGAATTATGCCCGCTCAGGGCCGAAGACGAAAAACGCATAACTATCAGCTGCGGGGCAGTCTGCATAATACCGGACAATGTCACCCCGGAAATGTTATTGAGTGCTGCGGATTCCGCATTATACGTCGCCAAAAACAGCGGCCGGAACCGGATCGTTGTCTATGATCACCTGATGCCTTCGCCGGAAAGCGACAGAAAAACATAGCTAAGCAATTGCTCAGCCGCATCTTAATTCCCGCCGCGTCTCTCGCGGTCCTCGTCAATGCGCTCTTTCCACTCTTTTGATATTGGCCGGCGTGCCCGAATATCGCTTACGGTCTGGCTGATCACCTCATAGTTCAGCCTGGTTCCCTCGCTGTCAGCGTTATAATCCGCGGCCATATCCCTGCCGATGCCGAAACTTTCAGCGGTTTCAGCCGAGTCGATGTTCGCGCCCAGGAAAATGAATTCCCATCCG
>Ga0209723_1003716_pt1 | contig 17987 bp, 19 predicted proteins | sample BiotimSIPDNA_2_FD_185750 | JGI IMG/M metagenome (GOLD analysis project Ga0209723, IMG submission 185750) | Anaerobic biogas reactor microbial communites from Washington, USA - Biogas_R2 time_0 SIP DNA (SPAdes) (version 2) | ecosystem: Engineered > Bioreactor > Anaerobic > Unclassified | place... | reverse complement strand
ATTTGAACCTTATTTTTTAGGGTTTTTTGTAATTTTTTGTTTATTGCTAATATTAAAAAATTTTAGTATAATAAAAGATATAAATAAAAATAATTAAATATACTATGAAAAACGATATAATCGTCGGTCTTGATATGGGATCTAATTGTATAAAGTTGATAATTGCTCAAAAGAAAATTGAATTTAATGAAGAAAGTATTCATATAATTGGAGCTGTTTCTCATCCTAGTTCTGGTATTGGTAAAAACGGAACAATAAATAGTATTGAAGATGCCGTATCTTCTCTTTCGGCTTGTTTAGAAAAAGCTGAAAGATTAGTTGGTATACCCATAACTTCAGTTTGGTTAGCCTTTAATCATTCCAAAATAACTTATCAAAGAGCTAAAGGCGTAGCGATTATAAGTAAAAACGATGGAGAGATAGATCAAAATGATATTAATCGGGCCATAGATTCAGCTAAATCATTTCCTGTTCCAAATAATTATGAAATTTTAAAAACCATTCCTGTTAAATATAATATTGATAATAATGAAGATGTAAAAGATCCTATTGGAATGAGGGGAATACGATTAGAAGTTGAGGTTTTAGTATGTTTAGTTTTAAGTAGTCAAATGAATAATTTGGTTAAAATAATTCAAAGAGTTGGCCTAGGTATTGAAGATATATTATTTTCAGGAATTACTATGGCTGAACTATTTTTAACCAATAAAGAAATGGAATTGGGAGTAGCTGTTGTTGATATTGGAGCTACTACTACTTCTCTAGCTGTTTATGAAGATGGTTCATTACTTCATTTTAATATTTTACCTATTGGTTCAGAATATATAACTGCTGATATTGCTTTAGGATTAAAATGCCCTATTACTTTGGCTGAAAAAATAAAATTAGAATTTGGTAATTCTGATTCTGATATAGAAATTTTTGAAAATGAAATTGATATTTCTCATTTATTACGAGAAGAAAAAATTGATGATGATAATAATATTATTTCTAAAAAATACTTAATAGATATTATTGAAGCTCGAACTGATGAAATATTTAATTTAGTAGACGAAGAATTAAGAAAGATAAATCGTTCTAAAATTTTACCAGTCGGAGTGTTTTTGTGTGGTGGTGGTTCTTTATTAGAAGGAATAGTAAAGACTGCTAAAAAAACATTATCTTTACCAGTAACTTTTTTAGAGCCTAAACATGTTAAAGTAGAAGTTGATAAAGCTTCTCGACCAGATTTTCTTCCAGCTTTAAGTTTGGCTGTTTATGGGGGTTATTCAGAAAATGGAATAAAAATTAGTTTTATGAAAGATAATTTAAAAAATGTTTTTAATAAATTTGGAAAATTTTTTGGAAAAATAATACCAAAATAATAAAAATTTAAGATAATAAATATGCCTGAAATAAAACCAAACATTGAAACATCGGCTAAGATTAAAGTAGTTGGAGTTGGTGGCGGTGGAGGAAATGCAATTAATAGAATGATTGAAGCCGGAATTAGAGGAGTTGAATTTATCGCTATTAATACCGATATTCAAGCTCTACAAAGTAATCGAGCTAGTTATAAACTTAATATTGGGAAATCTGTAACTAAGGGATTAGGTGCTGGAATGAATCCAGAAATAGGAAAAAGGGCCGCTGAAGAATCCCAAAACGAAATTCGTGAATTATTAAAAGGGGCCGATATGGTTTTTATAGCTTGTGGTTTAGGAGGCGGAACAGGAACAGGAGCCTCGCCAGTTATTGCTGAAATAGCTAAAGAATTAGGTTCTCTTACTATTGCTGTAGTAACTAAACCATTTTTCTTTGAAGGAGGAATAAGACAAAAAGTAGCTGATGAAGGTTATGCTAATTTAGCCGCTAAGGTTGATACAATAATAACTGTTTCCAACGAAAAATTATTAGAGGTTATAGATAAAAGAACGACCTTTATTGAGGCTTTTAAAATGGCTGATAATGTTTTGCGTCAAGGAGTTCAAGGTATTTCAGAAATTATTACTGTTCCGGGAATTGTTAATGCTGATTTTGCCGATGTTAAAGCCATTATGTTGGGAACGGGAACTGCTTTGATGGGAGTGGGACAAGCTTCAGGTGAAAATAAATCAGTCGAAGCTGTCAAATCAGCCATTAATTCAGTATTATTAGAAACATCTATAAATGGAGCTAAGGGAATAGTATTCACTATTACTGGTGGTAGTGAATTAAGTATGTCTGATGTTAGTGATGCTGCTAAAATGATAAATTCTTTAGCTGATAAAGACGCTAAAATAATTTTTGGAGCTGTTATCGATGAAGAATTAAAAGATGAGATAAAAGTAACTATTGTGGCCACTGGTTTTAATGACAAAAACACAAAAAATATTGTAAAAAAGGATACTGAAAAAAAGATTGATTCTGATTATTTTGGAGCTATAAAAAAAGATTATGGATTAATGGATCATTTTGATAATGTAGAAAAAAAAGAAGAATCAAATAAAAAATCAATTTTTAATATTGGTTCTAAAGGTTTTTTTAATAAAGAAAAAATAAATAAATTGGCTGATGAAATTGAAAATGATTTAGATTCTCCGGCTATTTTAAGAAATAAAAATAAAGTTAGTTTTAATAATGATACTAATAAATCTGATTTTTCTAATTTTTTAAGAAGTAAAAGTAATACTAATGAAATAAAAGAGAATGATGATTTAGATGTTCCAGCTTTTTTAAGAAATAAAATAAAAAAATAATTTAGCGATGGAATCAATAAAATATATATAGTTAGCACTCTTGACACTGGAGTGCTAATTTTATATAATCTAAATACTTAATGTTTTCAAATTATGAATATTAGTTCTAGACAAGAAATTATTTTATTAACTTTAATAAAAGAATATATAAAAACAGCTCAACCAATTAGCTCTGGTTTTTTAGTTGATAAATATAATTTAGGAATATCTTCAGCTACAGCCAGAAATGAAATGGCTGGATTAGAAGAATTAAATTATATTTATCAACCATACACTTCGGCTGGTCGTGTACCAACAGAAAAAGCCTATAATTTTTTTGTTAAAAAATATTTAAATGATTCAGCAACTAAATTTCATAAGTTTAAAACATTGGAAGATTTTAGCATGAATTCCGAAGAAGATTTTAAAAAAATGGCTAAAGCTATAGCGGAATTATCTAATAATGCTGTTTTTTGGGCTTTAAATAAAAATAATTTATATTATACAGGAGTTTCTAATTTATTTATTCAACCTGAATTTAAATCAAGTGATGTAGTTTATGATATTTCAATTGTTATTGATAGAATGGAAGAAATAATTTCTGACAAATTTAATTCTTTTGAAATAGGAGAAAATATTTTTATTGGTAATAATAATCCTTTTGGTAATTTTTTAAGCATGATCCTGTTAAAGTATAAGTATAATAATCAGATAGGAATAGTAGGATTACTTGGTCCAATGAGAATGGATTATGAGAAAAATATTAGTTTAATAAAATTTTTAAAATCTAAATTACAAATTAAATAAAAAAATATGGATGAAGAAAAGAAAAAAAATGATGATAAACAAGAAGAAGAGTTAATAAAAACAGAAACAGAAGAAAAAGAAAATGATTGGCAAAAAGAAAAACAAGAATTAGAAAATTTATATAAAAGAGCTTTAGCTGATTATCAAAATTTGATAAAAAATTCAGCTAAGGAAAAAAGTGAAATTTTAAAGTATTCTTTAGCCGGTTTTTTAACTGAAATTTTACCGATTTATGATAATCTAAAAACAGCTATCAATACTCTAACTCCGGAAGAACAAAATAATTCTTGGGTTGATGGTTTAAAATTTGTTATAAAACAATTTCAAGAAGTATTTTTAGCTAATGGAGTAAAAGAAATAAAAACAGTAGGAGAAAAATTTGATTATAATATTATGGAAGCCATAGAAGGTGAAGGAGATGTGGTTATAAAAGAAATTCGTCCTGGTTATATGTTAAATGATAAAGTAATTATTGCTGCTAAAGTTATAGTAGGTCAAAATAAAGAAATTAATAAATAATTTTTATATTTTTTCATCTATGGTTTTAAAGCCATTTTGAAAAAATAGATTTAATTATATGTCTTTAATAAAATGGAACCCATTCTTAAATGATAGTTATTTTGATGATGTTGATAAAATATTTTCTGATTTTTCTCCAGCTATTAGACAAAATAATGGGTTTATGCCAGCTATTGATTTATATGAAGACAAAAATAATGTGATAGTAGAAACTCAATTAGCCGGGATAGATCCAGAAAAAGTTGATATTTCAATTGAAAATGGTGTGTTATCAATAAAAGGTGAAAGTGAGAAAAAAACAGAAGTAGAAGAAAAAAATTATTATCGTAAAGAAATTCGTCGAGGTAGTTTTTATCGTTCTATACCATTACCAACCAAGGTTTCAGGAGATAAAGCTTCAGCTATAGTTGATGGTGGAATATTAAAAATTTCCATGCCTAAAGTTTCTGATACTAAACCAAAAACTATAAAAATTAAAACAATAAAAAAATAATTTAATAATTAATATTTAATAAAAAAATATGGCAAAGATTTTGGGAATTGATTTGGGAACCACTAATTCAGCTATGGCTGTTATTGAAGGTGGACAAGCAAAAATATTAGAAAACATAGAGGGTAATAGAACTACTCCTTCTATTGTTGCTATTTCTAAAAATGGAGAAAGATTGGTTGGTCAAACAGCTAAAAGACAGGCTGTAACCAATCCTAAAAATACAGTATATTCAGTTAAACGTTTAATTGGAAGAAAATTTGATGATGCTGAAATACAGAAAGATAAAAAATTAGTCCCTTATGAAATTATTCAAGCTGGTGAAGGCATAAAAGTTAAAATGGGTGAAAAAGATTATACCCCGCAAGAAGTTTCAGCTATGGTTTTAGCCAAATTAAAAGCTGATGCCGAAGCTAAAATAGGAGAAAAAATTACCGAGGCAGTTATTACTGTTCCAGCCTATTTTGATGATGCTCAAAGACAAGCGACAAAGGATGCTGGCAAAATAGCTGGTTTAGATGTAAAGAGAATTATAAACGAACCTACTGCTGCGGCCTTGGCTTATGGTTTTGATAAGAAAAAAGGTCAACAAATAGTAGTCTATGATTTAGGAGGAGGAACTTTTGATGTCTCGGTTTTAGATATTTCGTCTGATACTGTAGAAGTTAAGGCTACTAATGGAAACACTCATTTAGGTGGAGAGGATTTTGATCAAAGAATAATTAATTGGATAATTTCTGAATTTAAAAAAGATCAAGGAATAGATTTATCAGGTGATTCTTTAGCTTTACAAAGAATAAAAGAATCGGCTGAAAAAGCTAAAATAGAATTATCTACTACAATGGAAACGGAAATAAATCAACCTTTTATAACTACTAATGCTAGTGGTCCAAAACACTTAGTTTTAAAATTAAGTAGAGCCAAGTTAGAAGAATTAATTTCTGATTTAGTTGATCAAACCATGGATCCTTGTAAAAAAGCCTTAAGTGATGCCGGTTTAGATATAAAAGACATTGAAGAAGTTATTATGGTTGGTGGAATGACTAGAATGCCTTTAGTACAAAAAAAGGTTAAAGAATTTTTTGGTGGTAAAGAACCAAATTTGGAAGTTAATCCTGATGAAGTTGTAGCTATTGGAGCAGCTGTTCAAGCTGGTGTTCTACAAGGAGATGTTAAAGATGTATTGCTTTTAGATGTTACCCCTTTAACTTTAGGTATTGAAACATTAGGTGGAGTAGCTACTCCTTTAATTGATAGAAATACTACTATACCTACATCAAAATCTCAAATTTTTTCTACGGCCGCTGATAATCAACCAAGTGTTGAAATACATATTGTTCAAGGAGAAAGACCAATGGCCGCTGATAATAAAACATTGGGTCGTTTTATACTGGATGGTATTCCACCAGCTCCTCGAGGGGTTCCTCAAGTTGAAGTTACTTTTGATATTGATGCTAACGGAATATTAAATGTTATGGCCAAAGACAAAGCTACCGGTAAAGAACAAAAAATAACTATTACCGCTTCTTCTGGTTTGAGTAAAGAAGAAGTTGAAAAAATGAGACAAGAAGCTGAACTTCATGCTGATGATGATAAAAAGAAAAAAGAAAATATTGAAATTAAAAATCAAGCTGATGCGGTAGTTTTCACTACTGATAAAATGTTGAAAGAATCGGGTGATAAAATGAAAGAGGAAGATAAAAAAGAATTAGAGACTAAAGTAGAAGAGCTAAGAAAAATAAAAGATACTGAACAATATGAAGATATGAAAAAGAAGATGGAAGAATTGAATGAAGTGGCTCAAAGAATTGGTACTGCTATGTATCAAAATTCAGCTAATCAAAAAACTGAAACAAATGAGTCTAAAACTGAAGAAAAAAAAGAAGATGATAATGTAGTAGAAGGAGAAGTAGAAGAAAATAAATAATAAAATATATTATGGCTGGAAAAGATTATTATGGTATTTTGGGAGTTTCTAAGGATGCTAAAGCTGATGAAATAAAAACAGCTTTTAGAAAATTAGCTCATAAACACCACCCTGATAAGGGTGGTGATGCTAATAAATTTAAAGAAATAAACGAAGCTTATCAGGTCTTAGGTAACGAACAAAAAAGAAAACAATACGATCAATTTGGTTCCGCTTTTCAAAATGGTCAAGCTGGTGGAGCTCATGGTGGTTTTGATTTTTCTGGTTTTCAAAATGGCAATTTTTCAGGAGCTAATGTTAATTTTGAAGATCTAGGAGATTTATTTGGAGGTTTAGGTGATATGTTTGGATTTTCTTCTTCGGATCGTGGTCAAAGAAGTAGACAAGGAAAAACTATAGAAGCTATTTTAATTATTGATTTTATGGAAGCTGCTTTTGGAGCTGAAAAGGAAATAATGATTGAAAAAAATATAAAATGTAATAAATGTAATGGTAATGGAGCTGAGCCAGATAGTAAAATAGAAACTTGTTCGGTTTGTAAGGGTCGAGGTCGAGTTTTAAAAATGCAAAGAACTATTTTTGGTTCAATGCAAACTGAGGCTGTATGTTTAAATTGTTCGGGTGAAGGAAAAATATATTCTAAAAAATGTTCTAAATGTAATGGACAAGGAATATTTAAGGGCCAAGAAAAAATAAAGATTAAAATACCGGCCGGAATTAATGAAGGAGAATCAATTAGATTGGGAGGTTATGGTAACGCTGGTTTAAAAAATTCTCCAGCTGGAGATTTAGTTTTAAGAATAAGAATTAATCCTGATAAAAATTTCTTAAGGCAGAATTATGATATATATACCAAGATAAAAATAAATGTTAAACAAGCTATTTTAGGTGATAAAATAAAAATATCAACCATTCATGGAGAAGTTATTTTAAAAATTCCAGAAGGTACCCAATCAGGAACATCTTTTAAATTAAAAAGTAAAGGAGTTCCTAAATTAAGGGGTCTTGGTAATGGAGATCATTTTGTTGAAATTACAGTTAATATTCCAAAGGGATTATCACGAAAAGATAAAAAAATTTTTGAAACATTAGAATTATAATATATGTATATAGACACCCATTGTCATTTAAATTTTAATGATTACAAAGAAGATGCTTTAGAAATTGCTAAAAAAACATTATTAGCTGATACAGAAATGATAGTAGTAGGATCAATGTTAAGAACATCGGCTCGGGCTGTAGATTTTGCTGAAAAGTTTTCTAAGGGGGTATATTCGGCTATTGGTCTTCATCCTTGTCATTTAATAAATCAAGTAGTTGAAAACGAAAAAGATGAAGATGATAAATATAAATTTATTGCTCAAGCTGAAGTCTATAAAGAAGAAGATTATCAAAAATTAATTGATAGTAGTAATAAAGTTGTAGCTATTGGAGAAATTGGTTTGGAATATTTTCGTTTACCAGGTGATAAAAAAGAATTAGATAGAATAAAAGAACTTCAAAGACAAGTATTTAAGCAACAATTAAATTTGGCTAAAAAAAATAATCTACCAATTATTATTCATTGTCGTGAAGCTCATGATGATCTATATTCTATTTTATATGATTTTGTTATAGAAAAGAAACCATTGGAAGATTGGGGAGTTATTCATTGTTTTTCGGGCGATTATGAATTAGCTAAAAAATACAATTCTTTAGGATTAAAAATTTCTTTTACCGGATTAATAACTTTTGCTAATCAATGGGATGAAGTTATAAAAAAGATTCCTTTAGAGAAAATAATGGTGGAAACTGATTCTCCATATTTATCTCCCATTCCTTATCGCGGAAAAAGAAATGAACCCCTTAATGTTAAGGAAGTAGTCAAGAAAATAGCTGAATTAAAGGGTTTAAGAGTAGAAGAAGTAGCTAAAACTACTTATAATAATGCTAAAAAATTGTTTAAAATATAATAAAGATATATTTAGTTTATTTTTAAATCACCCTTGACTTTTATATTCATTTGTCCATATAATTAAATATAGAAATAATAAAACTCAGGAGCTTTTAGTTCTTGATTTATTTTTTGAAATGGAAAATGATAACAAAAAAAAGCCAGCCTATTGGGTAGAACCAATAAAAATAGCGGCTCGTCTTTCGTCTTGGATAGCTTTTCCAGTTATTGTAGGTTATTTTTTAGGTGCTTATTTAGATAAGAAATATGATAGCTCTCCAAAGTGGACACTTATAATTATTGGGATTTCTTTTTTTGTTTCTATGTTTGGTTTAGTTAAAAATGCTATTGATGAGTATAAAAAAATAGAAAAGAATGAAAAAATAAATAATTCCAAATTAAAAAAAGATTAGTTTATGACCGAAGAAACACAACAAAATCATGAAGAAATTGTTACCGAAAATACTTTATTTGCCGAACCTATTTTTTCAATTGGTAATTTTACTGTAACTAATTCTTTAATTAATTCTTGGATTGTTTTGTTGATGGTTATAATTTTTGCTTTTTCTTTAAAGGGTAGAATAAAAAAAATTCCAGGAAAATTACAAAATGGTTTAGAAATGATTATGGAATGGTTCTTGGGTATTTTTGATGATGTTACTGGTAGTAGAAAAAAATCATTACAATTTTTACCATTTATTTTAACCTTCTTCTTTTTTATATTATTAAATAATTGGTTAGGTCTTTTACCGGGAGTGGGTTCAGTTGGAAAAGTAGTATCAGAACATGGAGAAAATGTTTTTATTCCTTTTTTACGTGGAGCTACAGCTGATTTAAATACTACTTTAGCCCTGGCCACAGTTGGTTTAGTTGTTGTTCATATTTGTGGTAATATTTCTATTGGTGTTTGGCATTATTTTAATAAGTTTATAAATTTAAAAGCTTTTTTAGAAATTCCAAAAAAAGTTATAAAAAATCCAGCCATTCTTTTAATAAATCCTATTAAAGCTTTTGTGGGGATAGTTGAATTAATTGGTGAAGTAGCTAAAATAGCTAGTTTATCTTTCCGTCTTTTTGGTAATATTTTTGCTGGAGAAGTTCTTTTAGCCGCTATGTCAGCTATTTGTGCTTTTTTACTGCCATTACCATTTATGGCTTTAGAAATAATTGTGGGATTAATTCAAGCTTTAATATTTTCTGTTTTGATTTTAATATATATGTCTATTAGTACTACACCAGAAACAGAAGAAGAGTAATTTAAATAATTTAAAAATATAAAATAATAAAATTTATCTTTATTCTTGTAATAATTGATAAATAAAAAAATTATGGAAAATATCATGTTAGCTAAAGCTTTGGCTATCGGTATCGGATCTATTGCTCCGGCCTTGGGTATTGGTATGATTGGAGCTAAAGCTATGGAATCTATTGGAAGAAATCCAGAAGCTTCTGGAAAAATTTTAGTTCCAATGTTATTAGCTTGTGCTTTTGCTGAAGCTGTTGCTATTTATGCTTTAGTTATTGCTTTCAGTATTAAATAATAATCTGACAAACTGCTTCCTATTAGGGAGGCAGAAGCTAGTTTATTATTAGTTTATTAAATTATATGGATTCAATTATTTCAACATTTCATGTCGATTTAAAATTATTGATTGCTCAGGCGATTAATTTTGGCATAATTTTTTTTGTTTTGTATAAATTTGCTTTTAAACCTATTTCTAAGATGATGCAAGAAAGATCAGCTACTATAGAAAAAAGTTTAAAAGAGGCTAAAGAAATAGAAGAAAAAATGGTTTCAACTGAAAAAGCTAGTGCTGAAATATTAGCTATAGCTAAAAAGGATGCTCTAGAAATAATAAAAAATGCTAATAAAACAGCTGAAGAAAATAGACAAAAATTATTAATTAAAACTAAAGAAGAAGTAGCTGATATAATAAAAAAAGAAAAAGCTAATATTCAAAATGAAAAGGAAGCTTCAATGAGAGAATTAAAAAAAGAATTAGGCGAATTAGTAATTTTAGCTACAGAAAAAATGATAAATGAAAAAATTAATAATGAAAAAGATAAAAAAATAATTTCAGATATAATAAAATAAGTTTATGAAAATTTCTTCTAAACAATATGCTTTAAGTCTATATGAATTAACAGTTGATAAAACTGAAGCCATTGTTAATGATATTTTAAAAAACTTTATTGATTTTATTATAAAAAATAATGATTATGGAAAAATTGATGAAATTATTTCTGAATTTTCAAAAATTTGGGATGAAAATAATAGTAATTTATCGGTTAGTTTAACTAGCGCTCATAAATTAGAAGATGAAACTAAAGATATAATAATTAACTATTTAAAAAATAAAACAGGATTTTCTAATATAAACTTTGTTGAATCAATTAAGGAGGATATTATGGGTGGAGTTATTTTACATTATGGAGATAAGGTTATTGATGGTAGTTTAAAAAATAATTTAAATAATTTAAAAAATAAAATAAATAAATAAAAGTATGTCTAAAAAAGATTTCATAATTGAACAGATTAAAAAACAAATAATTGATTTTAAAAATGAAATAAAAGAACAAACTGTTGGTCGAGTTTTAAAAGTTTCTGATGGTATTGCCTTAATTTCTGGTTTAGCTGATGTAATGATGAGTGAAATTTTGATTTTTAAATCAAGTGGGCAAGAAATAATAGGTACCGTTTTAAATTTAGAAGAAAATATGGTTGGAGCTATTATTTTAGGAGATTTTACTGTAATTAAGGAAGGTGATGAAGTTATTTCTACGACTAGAATTTTAGAAGTTCCAGTAGGAGATGCCTTAGTTGGAAGAGTTGTTAATTCTTTAGGTGAAGCCTTAGATGGTAAAGGAAAAATAGAGACAAATGATTTTTATCCAGTTGAAAAAATAGCTCCAGGAGTTATTACTAGAGCTTCTGTTAAGGAACCTCTTCAAACTGGTATTAAAGCTATTGATGCTATGATTCCAATTGGTCGTGGTCAAAGAGAATTAATTATTGGTGATCGTCAAATTGGAAAAACAGCTATTGCTATTGATACTATTATTAATCAAAAAGGAGAGAATATAAAATGTATTTATGTAGGAATAGGTCAAAAAGAATCAAAAATAGCTAATATAGTAGCTAAATTAGAAGAGGCTGGGGCCATGAGTTATACTACAGTTGTTTTAGCTGGAGCTTCTAGTTCGGCTTCATTGTTATATATTGCCCCTTATGCTGGTTGTGCTATAGCTGAATATTTTTTAGATAAAGGAGAAGATGTTTTAATTATTTATGATGATTTATCTAAACATGCAGTAGCTTATCGAGAATTATCTTTATTATTAAAAAGACCACCAGGACGTGAAGCTTATCCGGGAGATGTTTTTTATCTTCATTCTCGTTTATTAGAAAGAGCTTGTAAATTAAATTCTGAATACGGAGGAGGTTCTATTACCGCTTTGCCTATAATTGAAACACAGGCTGGCGATGTTTCTGCTTACATTCCAACTAATGTTATTTCTATCACTGATGGACAAATATATTTAGAATCTGATTTATTTTACGAAGGTCATCGTCCGGCTATTAATGCTGGTTTATCGGTTTCTCGTGTTGGTAGTAGTGCTCAAATTAAAGCTATGAAAAAAGTAGCTGGAAAAATGAGATTAGAAGCAGCTCAATTTCGTGAATTAGCCGCTTTTGCTCAATTTGGTTCAGATTTAGATGACGAAACAAAGAGTAAATTAGAAAGAGGAAAAAGATTGATGGAAACATTAAAACAAGGACAATATGAAACCATGAATGTAGCTGAACAGGTTATCGTTTTCTTTTCTTTAATTAATGGTTTAACTGATAATGTTCCAGTAAAAAAGATTAGAGAATTTCAAAATGATTTATTATCATATTTTAGAGATGGAGCTTCAGATGTTTTAAAAACTATAAAAGAAATGAAGGTATTAGACGAAGCTTTAGAAGAGAAAATTAAAAAAATTGTTAATGATTTTAAAGATACTTTAGATTATTTAATAAAAGATTAAATTAAATTTTTCTTATGGCCAAAACCAAGGAAATACAACGTAGAATAAAATCAGTTAAGAGTATAAAAAAAGTTACTCGAGCTATGGAAATGGTTTCAGCAGCCAAGATGAGGAAGTCAATAGAGGCTGTTCTTAAAACCAGAACTTACGCTAATTTGGCTTGGGTTACTGTTTTAAATATTGCCGCTTCGGCTGATTCCAGAGAAAAAATTCATCCTTTATTAACCGCTAAACCAGAAACTAATAAAGTGGCTATAGTATTAATTAGCTCTAATAGAGGTTTATGTGGTAGTTTTAATTCTAATATAATAAATAAGGCAGTGGAATCAATTAGAAATCATGGAGATATTCCAACTGATTTTATAATAATAGGAAAAAAAGGATTAGCAGTTAATGGTCGTTTTAAATATAATGTAGCGGCTGAATTTGATAAAGCTGATTTTATTTCAGAAATAAGAGAAGTAATGCCAATGGCTAGGATTATAATAAATGACTTTTTAGCCGATAAATATGATAAAGTTTTTGTAGCCTATACCGATTTTATTAGCGCTGTAAAACAAGCTCCTAGAATTAAACAAATTTTACCAGTTGATATAAAAGCAGTTGATGAGTATTTAGGAGTGGTTGGTAAAAGTGAAAAAATTGGAACCAGTAAAACATATATTACTTCTAAAGAAACAAAATATTTACAAGATGAAAAATATAAATACTTTTTTACTTATGAACCAAATTCGCAATTAGTCTTAGATCAAATGTTGCCACGCTTAATAGAAGTTCAATTATTTCAAGCTTTATTAGAATCTAATGCTTCTGAACATAGTGTAAGGATGGCGTCTATGCATCAAGCTACTGAAGCAGCTGAAGATTTAGTCCATGAATTAGTATTGTATTATAATAAAGCTAGACAAGCAGCCATTACTTCAGAAATAGCTGAAATTAGTGCGGGAGCTAATGCCTTAAATCAATAATTATTAATTTATATAAATATAAAAAATAAAAATATGGAAAAAAAAGACAAAAAAATCGGAATAATAAAACAAATTATTGGAGCTGTAGTTGATGTTCATTTTGATGAAGATTTACCGGAAATCTATAATGCTTTAGAGACAAAAGTTGCTGAAAAAAAATTGGTTTTGGAGGTTCAACAACATTTAGGATCTAATATGGTCAGAACTATTTCTATGGGTTCAACTGATGGTTTAAAAAGAGGGGATAAAGTAGTTGACACTGGTCATGGAATTAGTGTTCCAGTTGGAAAAGAAACCTTGGGTAGAATTTTAAATGTTTTAGGAGAAGCGGTTGATGGAAAAGAAGAATTAACTACTGCTAAGAGATATAATATTCATCGTCCAGCCCCAGATTTCGTTGATCAATCTACTAAAACAGAAATTTTAGAAACAGGAATTAAGGTTATTGATTTAATTTGTCCCATAGCTAAAGGTGGAAAAGTTGGATTATTTGGAGGAGCTGGAGTAGGTAAAACAGTTGTTATTCAAGAATTTATTAATAATATTGCTAAAGCTCATGGAGGTTATTCAGTTTTTGCTGGAGTTGGAGAAAGAACTCGTGAAGGAAATGATTTATATAATGAAATGAAAGAAGCTGGAATTTTAGATAAATTAGCTATGGTTTTTGGACAAATGAATGAACCACCAGGAGCCAGAGCTAGAGTAGCCTTGAGTGGTTTATCAATTGCTGAGTATTTTAGAGATGAACAAAATCAAGATGTACTTTTTTTCGTTGACAACATCTTTCGTTTTACTCAAGCTGGTTCAGAAGTTTCCACTTTATTAGGTCGTATGCCAAGTGCTGTTGGTTATCAACCAACTTTAGCTACTGAAATGGGAGAACTACAAGAAAGAATAACATCTACTAATAAAGGTTCAATTACATCTATTCAAGCAGTTTATGTTCCAGCTGATGATCTAACTGATCCAGCTCCAGCTACTACTTTTGGTCACTTAGATTCAACAGTAGTACTATCTCGGTCTTTATCGGAAATTGGTATTTATCCAGCCGTAGATCCTCTAGATTCTTTTTCTATAATTCTAGATCCAAAAATTGTTGGTCAAGAACATTACGATGTAGCTTTAGGTGTCCAACGAGTACTTCAAAAGTATAAAGATTTACAAGATATTATTGCTATTTTAGGTATGGAAGAATTATCAGATGAGGATAAAATTACTGTATCTCGAGCTAGAAAAATTCAAAGATTTTTATCACAACCTTTTAGTGTGGCCGAAACCTTTACTGGAGTTCCGGGAAAATATGTTAAGATAGCTGATACAGTTAGAGGATTTAAAGAAATTTTAGAAGGAAAACATGATGATAAAAATGAAGGTGACTTTTTAATGAAAGGCGGAATTGAAGAAGTTGTTTCAGTAAAATAAAATTATAAAAATATGTCTGAAGAAAAAACCATAAAATTTGAAATAGCTACACCAGAAAGAGTGGTCTTTAAAGATCACATTCTTCAGGTTTCGGTTCCAACTACGGAAGGGGAGGTTACTATTTTACCAAAGCATTCTCCTTTGGTATCTATTTTAAAGCCAGGAGTATTAGAAATAAAAAAAATTGATAATTCAGTTGAAATTATTTCGGTGTCTGGTGGTTTTTTAGAAGTGTTATTAAATAAGATAATTGTTTTAGCGGATACGGCTGAAAGAGCTGAAGAAATTGACTTGGAAAGAGCCGAAGAAGCTCGAAAGAAGGCTGAAGAATCAATTAAGAAACTTAGAAATGTTGATGCTTCACAATTTGCTAGTTTATCAGCTCAAATTGAAAAAGAATTAGCTAGAAGTAGATCGGTTAAGCGTTGGAGAAATTTACAAAATAAATAAGATTATAAGATGTATAAAATAAAAAAAGCTAAAATTAATTAGCTTTTTTTGTGTTTTTTAAAATTCTCTAAACTAAAAATTTATGCTATAATTCTTTTATATGAATAAAAAAACACAAAAACAATTAGGCGCTTTTTATACCCCTATTCATACGGTTGAATATATGGTTAGTAAATTAACTGATTTTAATAAAAACAGTAAATTATTGGAACCCAGCGGTGGAGATGGATCTTTTGTTTCTGTAATTTTAAAAAATAAATTATTAAAATCAAATCAGATAACTGTTTGGGATATAAACCCTGAAGTTAGAAAAGGATTAAAAGAATTAGGTATAAAATTAGTTGTTAAAGATGCCCTTTTAAATACCAATTTTGCTAATGATTCTCTTTTTGGTTGTGAACAATTTTCTCATATAGTTGGTAATCCACCTTATTTAAATAAACAAAGTGATTATATAAAGAAAAATAAGTATAAATTAAGAAATATTTTTGAAGAAATAGGAGTTAATGATACTTACGCCATGTTTATATATTTAAGTTGTAAATTATTGAAAGATAATGGTCAACTTTGTTTCATTGTTAGTGATACCTATCTAACTTTAGGTATTCATAAAAAGCTAAGAAAATTTTTATTAAAAAATTACACCATTAATGAAATAACTCTTTGCTCAAAAAAATTGTTTAAAGATAGCGGGGCATTGGTTAACACTAGTGTTATATATTTAACTAACAAAAAAGCGTCCAACGAACATGCGGTTGTTTTTAATGATTGTAGAGAAAATAAAGTTGATGATTATAATGGCAAAAAATATCAAACTATTCAAAAAAATATTCTATCATATCCTGATTATGTTTTTGATTTTAATGGTGGAGCAAAATTATTGGGTAAAATAAATGAATTTAAAAAAATGGTCAGTTATTTAGATGGCGGATTAGGAATGCATACAACCGATAATCATAAATTTTTGGCTATAGCTGATTATAATGGTATTCAATATGCTAAAAATAATGGCATATCTCAAAAAATTAATATTAAAGATATTGATAATAAAAAATGGAAATTTTATCACAAGAAAGGCGGAAATAATAAGTATTATTTACCAGCAGAATATGTTATTAAATGGGATAAAAAATCAATTGGAAATTACAAAATGCCGAGTAATTATAATCTTAATGATAAACGGCAAGGTTTTATAATATCGGGTATTTGTTCTAATTTAACTGCTAGATTATCCACAATCGGGGCCCTTTGGGAAAGCAATAAGGCTATGTGTTTTTTTCCAAAAGATCAAAAAAAATATCCATCAGAATTTTTTATTGGAATTTTAAATAGTGAAGTTTATAATAAGATGATTAAATTATTAAATCATACTAATTCTATACAAATTAGAGATATTAAAAAATTACCGATGCCCGATTTTAAAACAAAAGACATTATTACTATTACAAAAATTTCTAGAAATATCATAAAAAATTTAAAACATAATTTAAATTATAATTTTGAGCATGAACAGAAAAAAATAAACAAAATAGTTGATGCTTATTTTAATTAATATGAAAAAGGGAAATAAAGAAAAATCAAATAGGGGTCAAGCTGATTATTTTGAATTATTAGTTTGTCAGTATATCTGTCATCTTTACAAAATAATTTTTTCTTATAGTGAAAACCTAGCTAAACTATCCAATCAAGTTTTGTCTATGGAAAATGGCGAAAAAAGATTAAAATTGCAAAATGATAATTTTATTAAAATTCAGCCAGAAATTAAAAAAATATTAGATAATGAAATAGGCCAAAAAGGAAAAATTATTAATGTCATTTGGACTGGCCGGCATTTTGTTGTTGAACAATCAACTTCTGATGTTGATGCTGAACATTCAAGTAAAAAGAAAACAAGATTTTCTATAAAATCAATTGAAAAATCAGGTACTGGAACATTAAAAAATCTTGGTCTAAGTAAACTAGAAAAATGGTTTAGTTTTAGTTTTAAGGATCAAAATGATAAGATGTGGTGGGATCTTAAAAATTACATCAATAAAACAATTAAAAAAAATACTTCCAAAAGAGGAGAATTAAAAAAAATTGCACAAAAAAATAAAAAGATTTTAGAGTGGGCAAAAAAAAGTGGAAAAATATTTCAAATTAGATTAAATGATATTTGTTTAGAAAGATTTAATAACTTATCATCAAAACAAAAGAGAGATTTTTTAAATTTTATTACGGATTGTTATGATGAAAATTTATATGTAATTATTGTTAATAATTCAGGAGTAGGTATTTATAAACCAGTTGATAAACAAACTAAATTAAGAGATAGAATAACAGCTAAAAAAGAAAATGGTTCTGATGTCGGTTATACTATATATATTAATAAAATTCCTACCTATAGAATTCAAACTAATAATACTAATGGTATTGGCATCAGTGCTTTTTGCCAAAGAATATTTTTAATATAATGTTTATAATACAAAAAAGCTAGAATTAATTAGCTTTTTTTGTATTTATTGAGGTCCGAGTGGGATTCGAACCCACGAATAACAGTTTTGCAAACTGCAGTGTTAAACCGCTTCACCATCGGACCATGATACACAAGGTATAATAATATATATTTTTATGATTGACAAGTCAATAAAAACTACTTGACACTATTTTATCTTATGCTAAAATAACTATTAGCACTCGCTTCATTAGATTGCTAAAATAATTATTATCTTATCAAATTAATCAATCTTTTAGATTTTTGATT
>Ga0209723_1003714_pt1 | contig 17989 bp, 17 predicted proteins | sample BiotimSIPDNA_2_FD_185750 | JGI IMG/M metagenome (GOLD analysis project Ga0209723, IMG submission 185750) | Anaerobic biogas reactor microbial communites from Washington, USA - Biogas_R2 time_0 SIP DNA (SPAdes) (version 2) | ecosystem: Engineered > Bioreactor > Anaerobic > Unclassified | place... | reverse complement strand
AGTACGCCGAGGCGGTGCGCGCCTGCGGGCTGTTCGGCGTCACTGACGTCCGCTTCCTGGATTACGACGACGAAATCCTGTGCGTGACGCCGGAGATGGTTTCCAAAGTCGCCCGGCTCATCCGGGACGTCAGGCCGGACCTCGTCATCACGCACTGGCCCTACCAGGACGACACCTTCAGCAACCACCACGCCGTGACCGGCCAGCTGGCGCTGGCGGGCGTCACCGCCGCGCACGGCGTCAGCTTCGAGCACCGTCAGACGGCCTGGAACGTCGCCCAGGTCGCCTACATGATCTGCCCCGCCGATTACCGCAGCGACTGCCTGAGCAACAAGGGCAAGGCGGCCTACATCAACTACTACGTCGACGTGACCGACGTGATTGAGACCAAGGTCCGCGCGCTTCACCAGATGAAAAGCCAAAAGTACGACGTCGAAGGCCTGGCGCAGAGAACCGTCGAAACGTGGAACGGGAACCTCGGCGCGCGCGTCCGCGTCCCCTACGCGGAGGGCTTTGCCGTCGAGTATCCGGAAATCGGCGACACCCTCCCGGTCTCCGCCCACCGCATGTGGCTGGCGCACGGCGACGAGCGGGAGCAGTTGAAGGCGATTGCCGATAATCGCGCCATCCATACCCGGCTGGAATAAGAGACGCGGTGAATTGGGCGCTGACTGAAGGGAAAGCCAGAAACTCCGGCATTCTGATTGAATTTCATAATTGATGGGTCACCCTGTGCTTCGCCGATGCCCGGCCGGGTCTTGCGGGGTGGAAATGAATCGGATGCGGGGCGCCTGATTGAATACTGAACGAATAAGTAACCGTGCTGAGGGGAAGAGAATTGTTGATGGCTCCGCCAAGCCAAAAGTACGAGGCGTAGCCGGGGTCTATGCCGGAAATAAGGAAACGCGGAGACGCAACAAGGCCGTCCCAGCGAAGCGCATACGGTTGCGTTTAGTATCAGACTGCTGTCAACGATTCTATAAACGAGGCTGCATGGTCGTTTACAATGCCGCTTTCGCTCAGAAGCAAAGCGGCAGGTTCTTTATAGGCACACTATAAACGATCCCCTCACGAAAACCGCTTCCCTATCAGAGGATAAAAGCATGATTTGAAGCATGCCGAGAAAACGGCAGGCATGAAACAGCTCCGGCTATAGCCCTTCAGGCACCCCCAGCTTTTCAAAGGCGGCGCAGGCGGCTTCCACGGCGGTATATCCCCTTTCCAGCATCACGCAGCCATGGGAGCAATAGAGGGAATGAATCTTGAGATTCCTGACTTTATTCATACTGTCCGCATACTCGGGAATCCTGCAGTCCCAAATGTTCTGGAGGATGACCCTCCCGAACGGGAAGACCAGGTCTCCGCTGAAAAGCACCCTTTTCCCGGCAATCTCGGCATAGTAGGCCGCATGCCCGTCACAGTGGCCGGGTGTGGAGAGCAGCTTGAGCCCGTGCCTTCCGGCGCGGATTGTATCCCCATCCTCAAGGGCGCGGACCGGGCACGCGTTGTAGACGTAGTTCGCTTCATAGGCTCCGGCCTTCTTGGCCTCGAGCAACGATATCGCTTTCTCGTCCCCCCTGGTCACAAAGTCGGCGGTCTCCTTGGCGGCGAACACCTCGGCGTTGAGCATCTTGCTGAGCGCGAGCGCGCCGCCCGAATGGTCCGCATGGCCGTGCGTGAGCAGGATTTTCTTGACCTTTTCGGGTTGTAGGCCTTCCTTCTTGATGTTCTCGACGATGTGGTCGGCGTCGACGCCGATTCCGGCATCAATCAGCAGCATCTCCTCGCCGCCGTCGACCAGGAATACCGTGCAGTCCCGATAGTGGCTCAGCGAAAAACCCGCGTCTCCGCTCGCAACGATGTACGTGTCTTCAGCGATCTTCATCGGCTTTCTCCGGCAGTCGGATGGAACGGCTCCTAATAAACCAGATCCACCAGGCCCGTTGACAGGACTGGAATGTAGGTGATTGCGAGCAGGCCCGCCAGCAGCAGCACTAGAAATGGGATGCTTTCTTTTATGAACTTTGCGGTGGGACATCCCGTAATGCCGCAGACCACAAACATGACGGTCCCAACGGGTGGGGTCATCGTACCGATGGACAGGTTGAAAATCACCACCATCGCGAAATGAACGGGGTCGATCCCGAATTTTGCCGCGATCGGCGCGAGAAGCGGCACCAGGACAATCATGGCCGCGCTTCCCTCAACGAACATTCCTACAACCAGCAGGAAGATGTTGACAATCATCAAGAAGACATACTTGTTGTCTGTGATGGAAACCATCATTTCGGCGAGAATCTGCGGAATTCTCTCCTTGGTGAGAATCCATGCGAAGACTGTGGCGGAACTCACAATGACCATGACCGTCGCCGTGGCGATGACCGTTTCAACCAGGCCTTTGACGATGATTTTAAAGTTCAGCGCCTTGTAATAGATTCCAAGGATGAGGGCGATGAGAACCATCACGGCGCCGGCCTCAATGGCGGTGAAAACGCCGATCCGGATGCCGCCGATGATGACAATGGGCAGCATGAGCGGCAGTGCCGCGCTTTTCAACGCGGTGAAAAACTCCTTGGCGGTGACCCTGGTCGTCCGCATGCGCTCATAGTTCCTGCGCTTGGAGATGAGGCTCACCAACACCATCATCGTCAGGCACAAGCCGATTCCGATTCCAAACCCGGATATAAAGAGCCGCCCGATGGACTGCCCCGCAATCGTGCCATAAATAATCATCGCGATTCCCGGGGGAATCATGGGGGTAATCAGCGAGGAAGCGGCGGATACCACGGAGGAAAACTCCTTGGAATATCCCCTTTTCTCCATTTCAGGCACCAGCATTTTCGCGTCCATCGCCGCATCCGCGATGTTTGAGCCCGAAAGGCCGCCCATCAGGGTGGAGAGCAGCACGTTGACCTGGGCCAGGCCGCCCACCATGCGCCCGGTCAATACGCTGCAAAAGTCCATAATCCTGGTGGTCACCGTTGAATAGTTCATGAAAACGCCCGCCGCGATGAAGAATGGAATGGCAAGCAAGCCTACGTTGTCACAGCCTGTCAGGAACTTCTGGGCGAGAATCTGCGCGTTCACCGCCGGGTTGATCAGGAAATAGACGGCGCTGGCAGTGAGCAGGGAAATAAAAATCGGCACCTTCATAAAAATCAGTACCAAGAGGATGACGAACGTGATTGAAATGATCAAGCTCATGCGTTCTGAATCTCCTTATCCAAGTCTGGAGCGGATGGCGGAGGCGCGGCGTCCTCCTTCTTCCAAGCACGGAAGTCCTTGAAAAAAGCATACAGGAGGTTTGCCAGCATCAGCACGGTTGAGACTGGAAGCATCCCGTAGATGATTCCATAAGGCAGTCTGAGCAGCCCGGTCCTGCGGTTGGCGCCCGTTACTGTGCCTAAATAAATCACGGCTTGGATGGTGAGATAGATGAGCAGCAAAGCGGTTATGATTGTGATGACGGCTTCAATAACCCTCTGGTTCTTCTTTGAGAAACGCTCCACCACAATCTCGATCGCTACATGGCTCTTCATCCGGAACGCGGCGGCTGCGCCGATAAGGATTGACCACAGGAAGCAAAGCGATGTGATTTCCTCAAGCCAGGGGAAGGGCTTGTTGAAAAAATACCGCACGATAATGCCGATAATCGTCAACAGCACAAGCGCTGAAACGAGCAAAGCCGTGAAATGCAAATCGAGATTCTTGAGGAATCTTGGATACTTGATTCTTGTTTTCAAAGAGCCTTCCTCCTATGACCCCAAGCAATACAGGTCAGAACAAGTAAGTTTTGGTCAACGTATCATAATGGCGCAGGGATGGAAAAGGGGCGATGACGCCATCGCCCCTTTTCCGGGTCTCATTAATTCTGCGGCTTGCTGGCAAGCTCCAGGACCAGCTCGCGCAGGCCGGGGCGCCAGTTGGCGCTGACGGTCGGGTCTTCAAACGCGGGGGCGACCGCCTCTTTAAAGGTCGCCAGCGTCGCTGCGTCCAATTCGCAGACAATGGTGCCCGCTTCTTTGAACTTGTCGACGTAATCCTTCTCCACCCGCAGGTATTCCTCATTGCAGAACCAGCCGGCCTTGACAGCGGAGTCGGTGATGACTTCCTGCTGTTTGGGGTCCAGCGTGTTCCAGAAGGCCTCGCTGCATACGAACTGGGCCGGGAGGTTGACGTGGCTGGAGAGAATCAGGTAATCACAAATCTCGTAGTATCCGGCGGTGTAGCAATATTGCAGCGGGTTCTCCTGCCCGTCGATCAGGCCTTGCTGAATGGCGGTGTAGGTATCCGACAGGGACATGGGCGTGGCCGCTACGCCCATCGCGGTAAAATACGCGACGGAAAGCGCGTTGTTGGGAACCCTGAGCTTCATGCCCTTCATGTCTTCCAGGGAGCGGATCTCGCGGTTGCAGACAATCTGGCGCGTGCCGGCAATCCAGTTGCCGCTGATGACATGGATGCCCTTTTCTTTTAAAAGGTTCGTTTGCTCGACCCACCAGTCGCTTTCCAGCACGTTCCAGCACTGCTCCCAGTTGTCGAACAGGTACGGCATGGAGAGCACGCCCAGCTCCGGCGCGCCATACTCAGTGAGGAAGGAGCCGTCGGTAAAGAGTACCATCGGTTCTCCCATGAGGATTTGCTCCATGAGGTTGGCATTGGCGCCCAGCTGATTTGACGGGAAAAACTCGATGGTTACGTTCACATTCTGCTCTTCAACGAGGCGCTTCCACTCCAGGACGCCGAGGCCCTGGGCGTCATCCGCGTTGTTTCCCATGCTGACTTGAAGGGTGACTTCAGGGTAATTCGGTGTTTCCATGGTTGCGGACGCCATGGCGGTGAATAGGAGCATGACGGCCACTGTCATCAGGGCGAGGGTGCGGTTCTTTCCCGACATTGTCTGTTCCTCCAATATTATTTTTTAGCCGGTTCTTTCAATCCGGCTTAAAATTGATAGCGAAGATACGCGGCGAATACGCTGGGGCATCAATGAAAGTGCAGGCTGGGATTATCAAGCAATACCTGAAGACACTATAGGATAACCATGGTTCTTTGTCAACGTTATGGTCTTCTTCGTCGGGCGACTGTCCAAGGCGGCGCATCATCCCCCTTCATGGATTCTTGATGTGTTTCGGGGTATCGCCGGGATGCAAGCCCAGCGCCAGGCATGGGGAAGGGCGTTGGATTCCGCCACTAAATTGAACTTTCCGGGCGGCAGAGGGCAGGAGGGGAAACCATGTTTTTTCTAAGTATAGGAAGGAGTCGTCATACTGATACCGCCAGCCGGGTCTCAAACCCTGTTTTCAGTCAATTGGTTAAATGCTGTACATAAACATCCCGCCGTTCACGGAGAGGATGGTCCCGGTCATATAGCTGGAATCCTCGGACGCAAGAAACCACACGACACTCGCCACATCCCTGGGGGTTCCAATCCTTTTCAGGGGGACATTCTGCGGGTTGAAATGGGACATGGCCATATCCGTATCGATCATGCCGGGGGCCACGGCGTTCACATTGACGTTGAACGGGGCTGCGGCCTTGGCGAACGAAAGCGTCAGCGAGATAATGCCGCCCTTCGAGGCCGCGTAGCTGGGCGCCGTGGCGATTCCTCCGATCTGGCCGGAAATGGAAGAGAAGTTGACGATCTTCCCGTGCCTTTTCGCTTTCATGTCCGCAAGCGCTTCCCGCGAGCAAAGATACGTCCCGCGCAGGTTGACGCCGATCGCCCTGTCAAACTTGCCGCCGTCCATTTCTTCAATCGATTCCTGCGAGCATATCCCGGCGCAGTTAACCAGCACATCCGCGCCTCCGAAACATTCCCTCGCGTACTCGAAGAGCGCGTGCACGCTTTCCTCGCTGGACACGTCGGTACGCCGGTATACCGCTTCGCAGCCGGTCTTTTCGCGGATCAGGCTCGCCGTTTTCTCGGCTTGCTCATCGATAATGTCCGCAATGATCACCGTTTTTGCGCCGCGTTCCGCAAAAAGCATCGCGGTGCTCGCGCCGATTCCCTTTGACCCGCCCGTAATGACGACGGTTTGGTTCATGTCTTTCATTTCTTCCCAGCCTCTCCCAGACGATAATCGTTGTAGAATTCTGAAAAATTATCCTCAACGATTTTGATGATTTTCTGCCTGGCTTCCAGGGTCGCCCATCCGATATGCGGCGTTATGATGAGGTTCTTTGTTTCGAACAGCGGGTCGTCGGCCCGAGGCGGTTCAAGCTCAATCACGTCGAGCCCCGCTCCCGCAATGACGCCGTTGTTCAGGGCGTCGATCAGCGCGGCCTCGTCGACCAGACCGCCTCTTGAGGTATTGATCAGGTACGCGGTCGGCTTCATCATGGCCAGCGTCCGTTGGTTGATCATCTTCTCGGTGTCTTTTGTCAGGGGGCAGTTGAGGGACAGGAAATCGCTGCTTCGGATGACCTCCTCGACGGACGCCCACTCGACATCGGGCAGGTTCGATCTGATGACATCATACGCGATGACCTTCATGCCAAAAGCCTGCCCGATCCGGGCGACGTTTCTGCCAATGCTGCCCATCCCGACGACGCCGAGCTTCTTGCCCTCAAGGCCGATGAGCGGTTTGAGCCAATACGTGTTGTAGCCGTGCGAAGACCATTTTTTGTCAGCCATCACGTAATCGACATGGTCCCTGATGCCATAGCATAGCTCGAGAATCAGCGCGAAAGCGAGCTGCGGCACCGAATGCTCCGCGTAGGCCGGGACATTGGTGACCTTGATTCCGAACTCATCCGCCGCCTCTGTGTCGACGCTGTCCTTGCCGGTGCACAGAAGGCCGATGTATTTCAGCTTGGGCAGCGCCGAAAACGCCTCCCTGCCCAGCTTGACCTTATTGGTAAACAGGGCGTCCGCGTCCTTCGCGCGGCCCATGAGTTCTTCGGGCGTCGTCCAGTCATACGTCTCAAGCTCGCCGTATTTCTTCAGATTGTTCCATTCCAGGCCGTCCCGCGTCGTGGTATACCCGTCGAGTACAACCAGTTTCATCCTGTCGTCCCCCCTTGTTTGATAAACCAATCCACATGCGCGGCGCAGGTGCCGGCGGTTCCGGTTTTGCCCGGCCTACCTTCGCGCCGACCGGCGCTACACCGTTACGCTTTTCGTCCTGCGCCCGATTGACGAGGTAAAGTAATCGAATACGACGACCAGGATCACGACAATCCCTTTGGTCATGTCCTGCAGGTAGGAGCTGAGCCCCAGGAAAATCAGCGCCTTGTAAAGCACGTTGATCAGGATCATCCCGATCAGCGTCCTCACGACGTTGCCGGAGCCGCCGGACAGGCTGGTGCCCCCGATCACGGTGGCGGCTACGCAGCTCATGGTTAAGTCCGTGCCATACAGCACCGAGCCCGCGCGCATCTGGGCGACAAACATCAGACCCGCGATCGCGCACAACAACCCCATGCATGCGAAGCCGGCAATCTTCGTCAGGCTGGTATTGATTCCGGCAAACTTCGCCACCTGCGCGTTCCCGCCGACCGCGTACAGGTTTCTGCCGAAGCGCGTTTTGTACAGCACGAAGGAAACGACCACGATGGTGATGAAATACACATACGTGAGCGACGAAAAACCCAGCAGTTTATAATTTCCGATTGCCGTGAACGTCTCGTTCTGGGTGTTTATCATTTGCCCGCCCGTATATGCCAGGCAAAGCCCCCTGATGACCAGCTGCGTGCCGAGCGTTGCCGTAAAGGAGTTCAGGTTGACCTTTGCGACCAGCAGCCCGTTGACGATTCCGAGAACAATGCCTGAAATCAAAGTGATCAGCATCGCCGCGACGGGGCCCACGATGCTGGTCATGGAAATGCAGAGAATCATGGCCCATGCGTATTGCGAGCTTGCGCTTAAGTCGAAATCCCCCCCGATAATCAGGATTGTCATCCCGCACGCGGCAACGCCGTACATCGAAATATCCTGGAGCATGTTTGAGATATTGCTGAAAGACAGGAACTCGGGATAAATAAACCCCATGACCGCAGCGAACAGGATGAGCACGATGAGCACGGACTTGCTCAATAAAAACTTCTTTATTTCCCTGCCGTCCACCTTCCCCAGGGATGACTTTGTCATAATGCTCATCCTTTTTTCACCGCGTATTTTTTGTTGAACATGTCCAGCGTGACGGACAGGATAATGATCACGCCCCTGAACAGCAGCTGGCTGTTGCTGTCGATGCCCAGAACGTTGAGGGCATTGTTGAGAACCGTCAGTACAAGGACGCCGATGACGGTGTTGATGACGCTCCCGGTACCGCCCTGCATGCTCGTCCCGCCCACCACGCATGCCGCGATGGCGTTTAGCTCGTATCCGTTGCCCTGGATTGGAGTAGCCGAGCCAATCCTCGCCGTAACGTAGAAGCCGGACAAGGCGGAGCATATGCCACTGACGATGAACGTAATGATGATATATTTGCCGACGTTCAGCCCTGACATGTATGCGCAGTCCCTGTTTGCGCCGATAAAGCTGATGCTTTTCCCGTATTTTGTGCTTTTCAAAATGAATTGCATCATTGCGGCGATGACCAGGAACAGCCAGATGGGCAGCAGGCCTTTGCCGAACGCGGCGTAGGTCCCCTTGTAATATGAACCGAAAATAAAGTTGCCGCCTGTATACAGCATCGCGATTGCCGAGAACACGATCTGTGTGCCGTACGTGATGATGAACGATGCGCCCAGCCGCCCCTTGATGAGGGTGATGATGGAGCCGTTCACGGCGCCCATCACGGCGCCGAGCAGGACCGCGACAAGAATAATGGGGTAGGTGTTCGCGTCCTGCGCATCGGTCTGGACGAACTTGTTGGCTAGGGTCACGCAGACGACCCCGGAGAGAGAAATGATGGAGCCCACCGAAAGGTCCATCATCCCCAGCATGAAAACATAGGTCATGCTCAGCGCGCTCAGGCCGGTGACAATCATGTTCCTGAGGATATTGAGCACGTTATTTTTGGTGAGGAACGTCGGCTCAAGCACGGCGGCGGCCACGATGATGATCATCAGGCCGATGACGATTCCGTATGTGCGCAGCACGGCGCCAAAGTCGACGCCTCCGGGCAGGCCCTTCTTCACGCCTTTTTCCATATCACTCTTCACGCCTGCATGAGCGCGACGCTCATGACCTTTTCGGAATTGATATCGTCGCCGGTCAGCTCGCCCTTCATGCGGCCGTCGTTGATGACGAGCACCCTGTCGCTCATCCCCAGCACTTCGGGCAGCTCGGAAGAAATCATGATGATCGATTTCCCCTGGGCCACCAGTTCGTTCATCAGCAGATAAATCGCATACTTGGCGCCGACGTCAATCCCCCGTGTGGGCTCGTCCATGATCAGGATTTCCGCGTCCGAGAACAGCCATTTGGCGATTACGATCTTTTGCTGGTTCCCGCCGGAAATGTTGAGCAGCGACTGGTTCAGGGAGGACGTCTTGATATTGAGGCTGTCGATAAACGTTGTCACATGCCGATTTGCGTCGCCCTTCCGGTAAAGGCCCCTTTTGAAAACCTTTTCAAGCTTGGTAATCACAATGTTCTCGACGATGTTGTAGGCAAGCGCAAGCCCGGTTTCCTTCCTGTCCTCGGTAATAAACCCGATCGAGTGCGCCTTCCCGTCTCTTGGGGAGTTGATTCTTGCCGTTTTCCCCTTGATCAGAATCTCACCCGAATCGCTTCTCACCGCGCCGAAAATCATCTCCACCAGCTCGGTTCGCCCGGAGCCGACCAGGCCGGCAATCCCCAGGACCTCACCCTTGTGGAGTTCAAATGAAATGTTTTTGACCGTGCCGTTCCCGCTTAAGTTGTTGACCTTTAAAACGGTTTCCCCGATGTCGGATACTCGCTTTGGGAACTCCATCGACATGGGCCTGCCGACCATCATGGAGATGAGCTCGTTCTCGTTGGTATCGGCGGTTTTCAGCGTCTTGATGATTTTCCCGTCCCTCATCACCGTTACCGAGTCACAGATTTCGAAGATTTCCTCGAGCTTGTGGGAGATGTATATCACGGTGATGCCGGATTCTTTCAGCCGCCTGATGATTGTGAAGAGATGCTTGATCTCGCTGGTCGACAAGGATGAAGTCGGCTCGTCCATGGCGATGATGGTGGACTCGACCGCAAGCGCCTTTGCGATTTCAACCATCTGCTTTTCCGCCGGGCTGAGCTCGGATACCTTCCTGCGCACGTCGATGGAGCACCCGAGTTCCTTGATCAGCCGGGCGGACTTTTTCTGGAGTTCTTTCCAGTTCACCAAGCGGTTGTTTCCGCCGGTCAGTTTTCCAAGATAGATGTTCTCCGCCACGCTCAGGGTGCTGATCAGGTTGAACTCCTGAAATATCAGGGATAGCCCGAGTTTTTGCGCCTCCTGCGTGTTTTCGATTTTCACCGGGTTCCCATTGATCATAATGGCGCCCGAGTCCGCCTGGAGGATGCCGTTCAAAATCTTCATCATCGTGGATTTGCCTGCGCCGTTTTCGCCGCACAGCGAGCGGACTTCGCCGGCTTCCACGCAGAAGTCGATGTTGTCCAACGCCACAACACCGGGGAAAGCCTTGGTGATGTTGCGCATTTCCAAAAGATAATTGTCCAGTTTCATGCCCTCCGGCCGGTTGACGACGCGTTCGCCCCGATTCCCCGGCGTTGGAATCGGACAGATCGGTTCTTTACATTGGCAACGGAGAAAACGCTTTTCTCCGTTGCCAATCGGGTTTGCTTATAAGGAATCGGCTGGCGGGAAACCCGGGTCAGAACCAGGTGTAATTGTCAACAAGGTCTTTGGTGCAGATTTCTTCCCTGATGGGGATATACTGCTCGACGGGCTCTCCCTTGATGATTTTATCCATGACCTGCACCGTGAGGTAGCCTTCCTGATAAGGCTCCTGCGTGGAGGTGGCGTAGAGCCAGTCGTCCAGGATCGCCTGCTTGATGCTCAGGTTGGAGCCTGCGGCGATGATGATGAAGTCGCCAGGCTGATAGCCGGCGGAATTGAGGGCGGCAATCGTCCCGTTCACCATGTCGGGGCCTTCACAGATGATCAGATCCGCCTTGGTTCCGTACTTGGTCAGCAAATCGCTGGCTTTTTCCAGGCTTGTATTGGAGTCGAAGTTGCCGTCCTGCTTGTCAAGGAACACATAGCTTTCATCGAGTTCCTCGGCGTAAGCCGCATCAAACGCGATGGTCTGGGCATGGCCGGCGGTTCCCTGGACGGCGATGATGTTTCCGCCGTCGGGAAGAACGGTCTTGATCATCTGGCACATATTGATTCCGTGCTGCTTTACGTCCGCGCCGACATAACACGGTACCCCGTACTCCTCGACCGCTTCCTTGCTGTAGTTGTTCGTCACCATGAACGGCATATCCTGGGACTTCAGGTAGTCGATAATCGCGACGGAACCTCCGATATCAGCGGGGAAGTAAATGAAGCCCGCCGCGCCATTCTGCACCGCGAGCTTTGCGTGCTCAAGGGCTTTCGCCTGGTCCTGCTCGGCATTGAGGATATCGATTTCATAGCCGAGCTCTTCCGCGGCCTTGACTGCTCCCTCATGGTAGGGGACGCAATAGGACACGCGGTAGTAGGCGTTCGAGAGGATGATCTTTCCCTTGCTTTCGGTTTCCGCACCTGCAATCGCCAAAGGAATCAGAGCCGTCGACAGAAGGACCAGACAGAGCAGGCAGACCAGCAACCTCTTCATGTTTCGCTTCCTCCTATTTATTCTCTGCGGCATACCGCCGCAAAATTCCGTCATTCGGTTCCCGCTGCCAAGCGCGGAACTACGCCAGCTCCTTTGATTGGCACAGCCTGAAGTACATTTCCGAAGCCAGCTCGCACTCCTTGATTGGCACGAACTCACACGCCGTATGGGCATGCTTGATGTCCCCGGGCCCCAGTATGATGGTGTCCATGCCCGCCCGGGAAAATTTGGTCCCGTCACAGCAGTAGCTGACCCCGTATGTTTGGTCATCCAATCCCAGCGCGTTGGCAATCGCGCGCGCGCTCCTGACGAGCGGGCTGCTTTCCGCTGTCTCCATCGCCTCGTCAAACAGCAGCTGCTCCTTGAGCGAAATCCCGGTCAGGCCGTGCGCTTTCGCGAGCTGAATCACTTCGTCCGTAACGCTTTCATATGTCTCGCCCGGAAGGATGCGCCGGTCGATATCGATATGGCACTCGTCGGGCACGATGTTGACGAGCTTGCCGCCGGAGACCACGCCCACGTTGATTGTCGGCGTTCCCAACGCCGGATGCGGTTTTCCGTTGTAATGCGGGACAAGCTCCCCGTCAATTGCGTTTATTAATTTGGCAATCTTTGAAATGGCGCTGACGCCCTCCTGCGGGCGCGCGCTGTGGGCGGATACCCCGCTCGCGGTAATCCGGAATCGGGCGACGCCCTTGCAGGCGATGACGATATTCAGCGATGTCGCTTCCCCCACGACCACGCTTCCGGCACGAAAACCGTTCTCCACCATCTTCTTCGCGCCGCGCGCCTGGTACTCTTCATCGGCCGCCGCCGCGAAATACACGTCGGTGGCGGGGACAATCCCTTCCCTTTTCAGCCGAATCAGGGCCCAAAGCATCGCCGCCATGCTCCCCTTGGTATCGCAGCTGCCCCTGCCGTACAGCAAACCGTCCCGGCATTCCGGCAAAAAAGGAGGGATTGTCATCCCCTCCACAGTCACCGTATCGGAGTGAGCCTCGAACAGAATTCCGCGATCTGTTTTTCCCTTTATCTTCGCGATCAGGTTTTTCCTGCCGTCGACGACTTCCTCCAGCACGTATTCGATGCCGTTGGCTTTCAGCAGGTCCCCGACATATTCCGTCAGGGGGGCCTCCCCCAATTCGGCGCTGGGATACGCGGGGTTCACGCTGTTGATGGACACCAGTTTGCCAAGCAGGTCAATCACGCCACGAATCTCCATCCGACAAAGCCGCCTTTCTGTCTGCTACGCGAAGCATTTCTTCAAAATCTGCGCATCGATATTGCCGCCGCTGCAGACAATCACCGTCTTCTTGCCGATGTCCGCCTTGCCCTCCAGCACGGCTGCGATGCCCAGGGCGCCGGCCCCCTCGAGCACCAGCTTTCCGTAAAGGGCCGCGGCCTTGATTCCCTCGACGATGGATTGCTCTTCGACCGTCACGATGTCATCCACGTATTTCTCGACATAGGGATACAGATAATCCTCCACGCTTTTTTTCAGCACGGCGTCCGCGATGGAGGCGGCCTTGTCGAGCTCCACAATCCGCCCGGCCCGCCGGCAGGCGGCGTAGACATCTGAACCCGCGGGCATGGAGCAGATGATCTTGATGCTGGGCTTCAGCGTTTTCGCGGTAAAGGCGGCTCCGGCGGTCAGGCCGGCCCCGCCGAGCGGAATCACGATCTGCTCGACATCCCACAGGCTGTCGAGGATTTCCTTGCTGATTGTTCCCTGTCCGGCGATAATCCGGACGTCCGAGACGGAATGCACATAAAAGGCCCCGGTCTCCTCGGATATCCTGCAGGCCTCCGGGAAGGTTTCATCGTATGTGACGCCGAACTCTGTCAATTCGGCCCCGAAGGACCGGATGATGTCTTTTTTGATCTTGGGGGTGGGGACAGGGACGGCGACCGTGGCCTTGATGCCCGCGCATTTCGAGGAATATGCCACAGCCATGCCATGGTTCCCGGAGGAGGCGGTGACCACCCTGGCTTCCTTGCCGTATTTTTCGACGAGGTCCATAACGGTGTTGTACGCGCCCCTGATCTTGAACGCCCCGGTCGGAAGGAGGGAATCGGCCTTCAGCCAGACCTTGTGTCCCAGGTGCGTGTTGAAAGCTTCCATGGAAATCAACGGCGAAGGCGCGAAAAACCCCCGCAGCCTCTTTTCCGCCGCGTATACGTCACCGATCGTGAGGCTTGATAAATCCTGTCCCTTCAGCATAGCAACCACGCTTTCTCAATAAATCTTGACAATGACTTCGACTTCGGTGGGGATGGCGACGGGCAGGCTGTTGGTTCCCAGCGCGCATCTCGTATGCTTTCCGGCCTCACCGAACACTTCAATCATCAGATCGGAAGCGCCGTTGATGACGCGCGGCTGGTCTGTATAGTCATCGGTGCACGCGACATAGCCCTTGAGGTGCACGATCTGCTCTACCCGGTCCAGGTCGCCGAGCGCATTTTTCATGAGGGCGATCAGGTTTAATCCGCACAAACGCGCGGACTGGTACGCGTCTTCAAAGGAGACGTCGCGGCCGACCTTTCCGGTGTACTGCGGTTTTCCCTTGATCATGGGCCCCTGTCCGGAAATATAAAGCATCTTGTCGATAATCTTGTAGGGGACATAGGACGCGACCGGGATTGCAGGTTCCGGCAGTGTGATATTCAATTCCTCCAAATGCTTTTCGACTTTCATTTGCATCTCCATTCAGGCAAGTTTTTACCTGCCGATATTTGGCCGGAACATTGATTCCTTCCATTTTTACGCACTGAATGCCCATCACGCGTATCGAAGCTGCATACTATATAGCACACTCTGAATTGAATCGCAATCGCGCTTTGCTTGTAAAATGTTCCTGTTCTGCCCGAAGCGGACACGCGGGCGGCGGTCACCTCCGGCGTACAGGACGGCACCGTATACGCTGAATGGGACGGTTCAACGGCTGATTACAGCGCGTACTCCACACCGGTGTTTACAGTGGGACGGGAGACGACCCGGCCAAACCTATGCTGGGAAGACGCGCCTAAAAAGATGAGCGTTTTCTTGGCGGCAAATGGTTTATTGCCCTGACAGACAGGCTGGGGACGCTGGCAATCGGGCGAGCCTCAGGCTTGCGGCCGGTTTTGGGATGTACCTTTCAATCCCGCGTCAGCCCGCCGGCAGATTGCCCAATCTTCACCGAAAGCATGAAAGGAAGCCATGCCGCTCCGCAGGAAAACGGCGGAACGCTGCGTTCCGCAGCGCATGAAGACCCCGGACGGCTTCGAACCGCCGGCCGCCCGCCCAGGAACGCCGACCAGGCGGCGATTGTGCCGTTGACGGGCCCTGTCATGGGCGTTACGATAAGCCCAGCCGAAAGAAAGGGGTGCTTCTCATGAGGAAAGCCGGAAGCATCAGGGGCAAAATCGCCGGGAGGGCCGCCCCAGCCTGACGACTCGGTTTGGCCATGGCGCCGGGCTGGTGCGTGTTCTCCCCCAAACGGAGGGCAGATGTCATACAATTGGATAAACCCTGAGGATTACACCATGGATACCCTGCTGTACTTTGACCGGTGGGTGCTTCGCTATCTGTTGAGCGTGCAGCCGGGCGGCAAGGACCACGCCGCCTACTTGTCCCTGGTGGGCTGTGCGCTGTGGCGTCATCCCCATGTGGTGGATTACTGCCGGAACAAGGCGCCGGAGTGCGCTTCCTTTGTGGATATGGCGTTGGCACAGGTGCCGCCCGGCCTGGACATGCAGGCGGCCCGTCAGGCGGAAACCGACTTTCTGCGCTGCCACGAGACCTTCGTCGTCTACGCCTGGCCGGAGGCGATGGAGCGTGTCGACTACATCGCCGACTGGGACCGCAAATGGCTGGACGAGCTGATTGACCTTCGCGGCAGGGTGGTGCTGGATGTCGGCGCGGGAACCGGCCGCCTGGCCTTTGCCGCCGCCCGGGACGCCCTGCGCGTCTACGCCAGCGAGCCCTGCGACCGCCTGCGCGAGTATATGCGCGACCGCATTGCCAAGAGCGGAATCACAAACATGAAGGTACTGGACGGCACCGCCACCTGCCTGCCTTATGAGGACGCGACCTTCGGCGCGGTGCTGTCGGGCCATGTGGTGGGCGACGACTATGAGGGCGAGCTTCGGGAGATGCGCCGCGTTACCAGGCCCGGCGGCTGGCTGGTCGTCTGCAACGGCGACGACGGGTTCCGGCGAACGCGGCCGGATCCCGAACTGATTCGCCGCGGGTTCGAGGCCTTTCGCCACGAGAGCCCTTCGGGCGGCGTAATCTTCAACTACCGCCTGCGCGTGTAGCGCTGAGTCGGCAGCCGGGGCCGTGCCATGCGCCGGTCCCGGCGTTTTGTTGTCCATCCGGCGCAACCCATCCCGCCGGGCTGCGCGGGGTTTGGCCGGTTCGTAGATGCCCTCCGCGCATGCAGAAAGCTGGGAAGGGACAGCCGCGCCGGCCGGCCTGCGGGGCGGCGCGTTCCAACCGTTCCCGCCGGCCGACGCCCTGCCTGTTTACTATGGTATTGTTTGCGTTCCTTCGAACCGGCGCCCGCCGGGGACGGACAGGTGCCCAACCCCTATCCTTGTGCCGGAAGGCGGGGATGCCATGCCGACAGGAGGCGCCTTTCAGAAGGTGTCGCCGATTCCGCCAAGGACGCAATTGCAGCGAACCTGGGATTTCGTTTCCTCAAACATTCCAAAGCCCGCCAGCACGCATGCGCACGTTTGATTGGAGCCTTCTTTCTTACCGCCGCCCCCGACAAAGCAACCGCACATTCCCGCCCCCGAAACGCCTGCCAGTTCGTCCTCGTTGAGTTCTTCGCCCGCGGCGGGCACAAAATCCTCCGCGCTCAGCGCAAAGCCGTGCTCCCTGGCCAGCTTCAGCAGTTCCGGCATCTCGCTGATTGCAGCGGCGTTTTCCCGCAGCGCCTCGTCCCTGGAGAGGAACTCAAGAAACGCATGCGCTTTCTGTGTCATGCCTTTTCTCCTCCTGGATTCTGTGGTTTCATGGGTATCACATCCAATGGGCGCCACAGGAAACGTCCGGGTATCATCCGGCAGCCCCGCGCTGACGGCCCGGAAATGCCGCGCCGCCCGGGCGCGCCGGTCAGAAAACGTCCCCCACCCCGCCAACGAAGCAACTGCAGCGGATCTTGTCTCTTTTATAGCTTGACCCGAGGATTCCAAAGCCCGCCAATACGCACGCGCAAGTGTGATTGTCGCCTTGCTGCGTGCCGCCGCCCCCCGCTACGCAGGCGCATATCCCCGCCCCTGAAACGGCGGTCAGCTCATCCTCGTTCAATTCGCCGCCCGCGGGGGGCGCCAAATCCTCCGCGCTCAACTCAAAGCCCTGCTCCTTCGCCAGCTTCAGCAGTTCCGGAACCTCCCTGGCGGCGGCGGCCCTTTCCCGGAGCGCCTGGTCCTTCGAGAGGAACTCGAGAAACGCGCGCGCTTTCTGCGTCATGGGTTTTCCTCCTTCAAATCATCCGGGGCGCAAGGGAACGCCTTGCCGCCTGCGACGGCCGCCGTCCAGGCTCCTTCATTCCGGGCCTTGCCGTTGACCGCATTCATCAGCCAACTGTGGAACCCTGCGTTTTCACGGAGGCGGCCATTTATGCCCGGCGCATCCAGCGACTGCGCGGGCGAATCCATGGGCGCGGCAAGCGGCGGCGGGGCAACAAGGCGCATCCAGCGTATGCGCGGGCGATTTCCCCTGGGCTGGGCCAAGCCCCGCGCGCGCTTCGGCAAGCAAAGCCTCCTCCTGCTGCAGAGGCTCGCCATTTCACCCTCGCCACCGGTTCCGGCGTGCCGCCCGGGCGCGACCGCTTCTTCAGCTTTTGATACGCTGCGCAAACGGTATTTTTAGGGGAGCCGCTTATTGACGCTGCCGCGCGGAGCTCATGGGCGCATTGACCGGTTTACGGGCGAAAGAAACGAAAGGCACAGAAAAGGCCGCCCCGGCGGCGGCCTGATAAAGGGATGCGGATGCCCGGTTTTCAATGCGCCTTCAGGGGCTGCAGGCCATTCCCCTAAAAACCACACGAACGCACCAGCCATGGCGGCGGTTTTGATGCTGGCGTTCCCGGCGCGATTCGAACGCGCGGCCTTTCGCTTAGGAGTTGTAATGCTATCTTTTCGGGCGGTTTTGAAGTATGTCGGAAAGCTCTATAATACTAGATAGCGTGGACACGAGTTTATGCAAGCACATTTGCCCACAGAGATATGCACCTGATTTGGACAGCAGCGACGAAGGAGGAGGTATTCTTTGCGTACCGAGTAGCAATTCCGCGCCAGC
>Ga0209723_1003713_pt1 | contig 17995 bp, 15 predicted proteins | sample BiotimSIPDNA_2_FD_185750 | JGI IMG/M metagenome (GOLD analysis project Ga0209723, IMG submission 185750) | Anaerobic biogas reactor microbial communites from Washington, USA - Biogas_R2 time_0 SIP DNA (SPAdes) (version 2) | ecosystem: Engineered > Bioreactor > Anaerobic > Unclassified | place... | reverse complement strand
TGTCCCAGGATCGACCGTTTCCTACAACGCTTTCCCAAGGCTACCCCCGGAAGCGTCTGGAATGCGAGCCAGCCTGATACTGCCTATTCGCCTGCCCTCACACCGTGCCGCAATCAGAACGAGGCTCTTTCCTGCGGCACCACGCCCCGGTGTACCTTGTTTGACCCCTCCGATGAGAGTCTCGTCCACTTCTATCGTTCCGCAAAGGCGATCCCGGCCGGGGCGGACCATCGCACACCGGAGTTTATGCAGCCATGTCCACGCGGTAAAGTAGGTACCTACTCCCAGGGCCTGCTGAAGGCCCAGCGCACTGGCTCCCGTCTTCTGACTGGTTATGCTCCACATCACGCGAAGCCACATGGTCAGGGGCTTTCGCGTACCCTCAAAAATGGTCCCCGCCGTTACCGATTGATTGTGGCCGCCCGAGGCAAACACAAACAGACCACGCCGGGTCTCCCACACCTTCGTAGCGCCACAACTAGGACACACGATGCCATCCGGCCAGCGCATTTGAACCAGATATGCCCGGCAAGCGGCCTCAGTAGAGAAGCGCGACGTGAATTCACCAAGAGTCTTCGGGTAATCTTCCATGAGTTATATACTACCGATTGTGGTCACTTGAGTCAACTGACCGAATTACTCAGGAAGTTTTAAATACGACATACTTTGTTAACACTTACAAGTACCCTAATGCCTGTAGAGATTCCATATCCTCCTGCTTTAGGTTGTCGCGTTCAAAGGGTAAAGCATCAGAAACATCTTGGAGCGGATTAGTCCCTCCCAGGAACTCCAGCAACTCCCCTTTAAGACGCACTGTAGTATCAGCGCGCTCTTCATGCACATCCTTTTGTTCATCCGGGTCCACGGAGAGATGATAAAGAAATTCATCGGGAATCTGTTTGAGTTGTAGGCTCGTGCCTTCGGCTAAATTATTAGGTTTATTGCTTATGATGTACTTGAAGTTTGGATATCGCAAAGATCGCTTCAGCCATTCAAAAGGAAAATTGAGGGCATCAAGACAATCAAACTCATAATAATACATCTCACTGGCCACAAAACGACGGGCATAGGGTCGGTCTTCATTTGGCATAAACAAAGGCAATAGGCTATAAGAATCAAGCCCTTCAGCAAGGGGAAGGTTCAATAGATCGTGTAGGGTGGCAAAAAGGTCCGCAACCGCAACCTGTTCTTTTACACGCATAGGAACCGACATCACCCAGGGAATATATACAATAAGGGGTACATGTAATACTTCATCATAGAGTGTTGTTACATGCCCGATGCCGTCATGTTCCCAGAATTCCTCGCCATGGTCAGCGAAAATCACCACGATGGTATTGTCCAACAATTGACGCGCCTTTAGTTCATCCAGAAAACAGCCAACCCAATAATCCGTATAAGCGATTTCACCATCATAGCAATCGCTTACATAACGCTTTTCTTCGTCAGTCACGGCCCATTCAGCTCCTTCTTCGGCTCTGTCGGTACAATCAGAGGCGGTAAACATCAGGCCCCACGGCGAGGGCGCCATATAGGGCATGTGGCACTCATAGCTATGCACAAAAAGAAAAAATGGCAGGCGCCCATAAGAATCCAGCCATGCAAGCGCGTCTCGCATCGTTTTCTCCGCGGTACCGCTTTTCTGCTTGTCCGGTGTAACTCCGTCACTATATTGATCAAATCCTTGGGAAAAGCCGAATTGTGAACGCACACACACGCCTTCCGTAAATGCCGCGGTTAAACGATTCGTCACACGCGCCTGCTCCGCCAAAGTAACGAATTGGCTATTCAAGGCAAACCCCTTGGAAAACAGGCCTGCCTGATGACGTGATGGGTGCAGGCCGGTAAAGATACTGGCGAATGAGGGCGTTGTCCAAGGCGCAGAGGCGATCGCCTGTTCAAAAAGAATACCCTTTTTAGCAAAGGCATCTATATTCGGGCTAGTCAGGCGTGGATAGCCATAACACCCCAATCGATCCGCTCGGAGCGTGTCGAGGCCGATGAGAATAATGTTGGGGGGATTGGAGCCGCCTCCTGACTTTGTCCCCTGTAAAATAGGATTTGCCCAAAGCGGATAAGCGAACTGCGCATCCGGATCATCAATCCCTGTAACAGGTTCCGCATTAAAAGCGAATCGTACACTGTGGCCGGCATATCTTTCCAGTGACACGGACCGTTCCTGCCATTGCGGTTCTTCATGATACATGGAGCGCTGTAAAGTTTCCTCGAAAACCGTGGCGGCTTTACCGTTTTCGAAAATGCGAATCTGAAAAACGGCACCTGCACCTCTGGGTATGCGCCAATCCCTCTGCAAGGCTATCGCGAAGTCAAGACGCCCATTTTCAGGTATTTCGACCTCTTTCGAAACCAGGGATTGTGTTTGCGGCAACACCTGCCTTGCGTAAATACGCACTTGTGGCATCGGCAGGCCCGGCGGCTTTAACTTAATCTCATCCCCCTTCTTCAACGCATCAGCGGATACAAAACAATAGTCTTTCCGTTGTTTCGCGTACAAAGAAATCGGCCCCTCATAGTAGGCATAACAAAGACGCAGCCCAAGACTATTCACCTCAAGCGGGGGCAAATCTTTTTGAACCGAAATGTGAATATACCCGTCATCATCAGCGGGACAAAGGGAAGATAAACTGGTAAACGGGGCCATAAGCACCCTGCGCATTTCTGTCCCGATATATTCATTCCTTTGTATAGGTGGAGTCGAATCCGCCTCCATGCAATCAATAAGTCTCACCATGACAGGCGTCGAAACACTTTCAGGATCGACCGCGTACAAATGGCCGCAAATGCACACCAGAGCAAATAGTGTCAGAGACGTTGACTTCGCCATTTAATACACTCCTTCTTAATCAATAAATTATTGGCTATCAGTTACCAAAACATTGCTAAAGTAACATAAAATATGAGTAGATGTCTAGCGAAAGCGTTTATAAAGCATCATTTCTTGTTTCCAGGGCAACCGAACCACTAGAATATTATCTCAAGGTCTTGACATTTGGTTTTATTTGACTTAGTCGTTGTGAAAGTTTTACGCTTAAACACAGTGTAGTGTGGGGCCAAGGAGCAATAATTCGTGGGAAACAAGGAACTGCGCCTAAATTACCAGGAAGCGGTACAACTCATTCGTGTCGGGCGGTTTGAAGAAGCGCTGACGATATTGAAAGAGATCGATCGCGAACGTCCCAATGTGAAGAATGTGTTGTATCCCATGGCTTTCTGCTGCGAAAAACTGGGTTATGCCGAGGAAGGCCTGGACCTGTGCGAACAGCTCATAATGGAATACGACCACGAAAAAGCGCGCGCCATCAAAGCCAGGATCGAACTTTCCATGGCGATTCCCGAAGCGGTAGAGGTGGTAGCCGGGGAAGAACCCGTCGAAGCGGAGGAAGAACCCTTTCTGCCCGTTGAAACGCAAGACCCGCCTGTGCCGGAACTGGCGCCGGCGGCTACCGATGGCGATGTGGAGGCCGTAGAGGTCAAATCGCGGCACAAAAAGCCCATATGGCTGGTGCTGTTGATCGCCCTTGTCGCCGCCGCGGCAGTGGCATTCCTGTTGCACAAGTATGTTTTGAACTCTTTTTAGAGCAGTACATGACGCATGCGGTTGAAGCGGATTTTAAAGCGGCTTTGGAGGTAACGGTTTGGCCTGTATGGACGAAGCATGTTTGGGGCATGACGCACAATGACCCTGTTTGACTCCAAGGACAAAAACTTAAGCAAGTATCTGAGCGAAATATCGAAGATACCCCTGCTTTCGCCCTCCGAGGAATTACGCCTCGCCAAACTGGCGCGCAAGGGGGATCCCGCCGCCAGACGCATCCTGATTGTCTCCAACTTGCGGCTTGTGGTTAGTATTGCCAAAAAATACCTCTATTATGGGCTTCCCCTGCTGGACCTTATTGAAGAAGGCAATCTCGGCATCATGAAGGCGGTGGAGCGGTTTGACCCTGACCGGGGTTGCAAGTTCTCCACCTACGCCACCTGGTGGGTCCGGCAGGCCGTGACCCGATCCCTCTCCAACCAGGGCAGAACCGTGCGCATCCCCGTGTATATCACCGACAATCTCGCCAAATACAAGCGGGTATCCGAGGAACTGTATATCAAGAACGGGCGCAAACCCACCAGCGAGGAACTCGCCCGCGCCATGGAAATCAAACTAAGCGACCTGAAGCGAATAGAACTTTTCGCGGATACGGTTTCCCCCCTCGAAAACCTGCAGTCCACCAACAGCTTGGAATTCTCGGAAGGGCTGGAAATACGCGAATCCGCCAGAACCGATCACGCCATAGAACAGTTTGAACGAGATCAGGAGATCGAGGCGTTGCTCTGCCTTCTCTCTGAAAGGGAGGCGTCCATCATGCGCTACCGGTACGGTCTGTATGACGGACACCCCCATACCCTGGAGGAAACGGGAAAACATTTTGAACTGACCCGCGAGCGTATCCGCCAGATCGAGCGCAATGCAATGAAACGGATGCGTAAGTTCATGAACCATCATGCGGATGACTTTACCAAGTTGTAAGGGTGATGTCCGGGCGGACTTTGGCGGACGCAGCACGGCGATTAGGGCGGTAAAGGCGGACGGTCGGCATCACGCAGGAGGACAACGCATTCATGCCTTCCAAAAAAGATCCCTACAGCGGGCCATCGCAGAAAATCATCGGGCTGTTCAGCCTGTTTCTTTTTTCGGGACGCGCCCATTCCCTCGGCCAGTTATCCCAAATGTTCCGCTGTTCCAAACAAACCGTCCTGCGTATGCTGGAACAGATAGAACGCAGCCGATGGTTGGTTATTGATTCCTGGTCCGAAGGGCGGGAGAATATGTACCAGGCCCGCAAGACGCGCAAGATGCCCAATATTTCGCTCGACGCGGACGCGATCGGGAAACTGCTGCTTTGCCGCGACATGGTCTGGCACATGCTCCCCGCCAACTACCGCAGGGAAGTGACGCAGGCGCTTCAAGGCGCCACCACGCTGCTGCCCGATTTTGACGACCGTGACGGGGCGCTGGCCTCGTATACCCTGGCCAAACCCAAGGGCATGATCGACTACACGGACAAGGAGCACCTGATTACGACATTGATACGGGCCATACGGGAATACCGGATTTGCGGGGTTACCTACGCGGGCCCCAGACATTCCGAACCGAGAGTTTTCACCGTGATGCCCTACCAGATGATCGTGTTTCACGAAGGGCTCTACCTGCGCTGCCGGCCGAAAGACGCTCTTGCCACAGCGAAAGACGCCCGGGACATGCTTCTGGCGGTGCACCGCATGCGCGCTGTCGCCTTGCTGGAGGAACGCTTCAAACCCATCAAGATTGATAAGAACGTCCAGCAACTCGCGGGCGCCTTCGGACTAAACCAAGGCGATCCATTCCGTGTCAAGGTCAGAGTCGGTCCGGGCGCTGCCCTATATGTGCGCGAACGCGTCTGGAGCGACGACCAAAGTATCGATCCGTGCGAGGATGGCGGGCTGGTACTTGAATTCACCACCACCAGTGAACAGGAAACCGTCGCCTGGGTCCTGAGTTTTGGCGGTGAAATGGAACTGCTCGAACCCGCCCATCTCCGTGACTCCGTGCGCGCCCGCGCAACTACCATCGGACAGCGCCACCTGTAAACGGTAGAACAGGCCGTTGGTTTTGGGGTGTCCCTATTCAGAAACCGGTGACGGCCGTCGCTGCAAAAAAACTATCCCCGACAGATCCCGTTCGGTACGCTCCCCCACCGCCAACGAATCTGCGGATAACCTTTTCAATTCGTCGTCATAAGGGCCTGTTGGCGTTGCGCTCGATGGTCGGCGATCTCGGCGGTAATGTCCAGGTCAAACTGGTGGTCATTGCGTGCCGTCTTGTGGGCAACGCTATCACACAGGCGGTCCTGGGCGGGGCTGTAGGTTAAAACCTCAATGCGTCCTTCATCGGGATGGAACCGCAGCAGGCGCAGCCAGTCTGAGTTGTCGGCGTCCCGGGGATAATCCGTGAGTATTTCATGCACCGCATTGCCGTGTTTGCCGTGGCTGGTCTGATGGTGAGTGATGGAGGCGGACTGGTCGCCACAGAGCACCAGAAAGACGTTCGGATGGTTGCTGAAAGACTTTTCCCACAGTTGTTGCGGGGCGTTGCCGCGATCGCCATGGACCTTCTTCCATTGCATCCGCCCCTGCGGCTGATCGGCGCCTTTCTTTGCGACGCCACCGAGGTACATGTGGGTCGAGATAATGGCCATGCGGTAGCGATGGGCCTTGAGCACGGTGTCCGCCCAGGCCAGCACATCATCAGGCGCGTTGCATTCCAAGTGTACGATGATAAACGCCAGCCCGCCAGCCTCGAACACCTGATAGCTGTTGGCGTTGTTGCCCGATACTTCCGGCGCATGCTCCGTGTGGCCTGCATAGGTCCCTCCGTACCAGGGTTCACCGGTGTACCGTTCGGCGCCGAAATATTTCTGGAATAGCCGTGAATCCCCCTTTTCGCGGACCATGTCGTGGTTACCAACGGAAAGACCGTACGGAATTTGCCCATGAAGCCGGTCCATGCACGCGCGGGCGACGCGCCATTGTCGGTGCTCATTCTTGTCTATAATATCGCCCATGTGGCTGATAAACACCATCCGCTGCGTTTCGAGGTTCGCCGCCAGCCAGGCGGTGCGCGATTCAAACGCCGGGTTGATGACCGTATCGCGCTCCTCTTCGCGTCCCGAACCGGGCCCGAGGTAACGTTGGGTATCAGGAATCACGGCAATGGTAAACGTACCTTCCGGCGCCAGGGCAAGAGATTCTCCCCTTGAGATGCCACAAAACACGAACAGGTATGCGACTGTAAACAGGACACAATAAAATCGCTTCATCATCGTTTCCTTTCAGTGAAATAGCGGATTCCGCTTCGCTTCACCCGCCCTGCAATTATTTGCGTTTTTTGCCGCCCAGCTGGTTAATACCGTCGAGGACCGAATCATCCCGGTATTCCGGCCAGATCAATTGCAGGGACGCCATTTCCTGGTCGGCCGCGTCGTGCATTTTCCGGCACAGCGCGGTTGCCGCCTTAACCACCTTGCTTCCAGTTTTTTCTTCCAGGAAACTGCTGCGCGCGGTGCGGATTTCATAACCGCCGCCCGGAAAGGCAGCTTCGGCACAGATATAGCCGTTATAGCCGTTGGCGAGTTCCGCGCAGCAGGTATAGGGGAACGAGGATGCAGCGGCCACCTCCTGCGCAAAGGCTTGGAAGAACTCCGCGGGCACGCCCCAGAACAGGCCGTCGCCGACCCGGACACCCATGATTTCCAGCCTGCGATAGGAATGTTTCCGGGACAGCGCATTAACCAAAATGGATTCGTTGGCATAGATGCTTTCAACGTTCTCTGCGTCAGGCGTTTCTTTTCGCAGCAATTGTTTTGCTTTGCGCAACGTGTCCGCGGGAACCGGGCGAATCGCCGCACGCAACTGCACCGATTTACAGTCAATAGAGACCCCGCGCCTATACTCCGTTCCAGCGACCGCCTGAATAGCGGCCCCGCCCACACTACGCCCCGTCCGCTCCGCCCACCAGGGCCCCAACTCCATGGGGCGTGCACTGCGGTTGTCCACCTGGGTCACGTCGCCGCAGGCGCCGTTCAGAAACACCACGCCAAAATCAGAGCCATAGGCGCCCTTTAATGTGTCCACCACCCACTTGATGTAATCCGCCGAATAGAGCAACCCGTTCATATGGGTGGCATGGCACGCGAAATTAACGATACATCCAAATGGCGCGAAGGTATCCGGGTCCCCCACCGTAAGTACCGTCACGGAAGGATCCTCCGGTCCGGCCGCTTCTAGGATACCGGGGTGCAGCTTACCGGGGTGGGTACACTGCTGTCCGTCTTTCATGAGGAAACGACGGTTGAAGGCCACACCCGGAGCGGCCGCCCTGTTCCACCCGGCCAGGGCCGGACGGCTTACACGAAAGGCCTCGGAAATTGCAGATGCAATCTGCCCGGCGACGAATTCCATATAGATCGCGTCCGGTTCCGAGAGGAACCCGCCGAAAAGGGGGCCGCCGGAATGGGTGTGTGTGGCCGCGATGAAACATTGGGGGGCCGGAATGCCGCAGAGACGTTGGGCTTCTTTCCTCGCCTGCTTCACAACCTGTTCGGGCACGACGATAGCGTCCACCTGCACCAGGGCGATTTTGATTCCATCGTCCAGCGCGATCGCGCGCACATACAGGTCATCGTGGACACCTAATGCCAAGCGCCGTTCAAACAGGCCCGGGATATCTTTTTTGGGCGGTGGCGTAATACAGGCGGAGGCAAAACCAACTTTCATTGCATTCATGGGGAATTCCTTGTCACAATGGTGCTTTCCCTTATTGAAGCATATTCACGCAGCATTCACAAAACGAAAGAAAACATCGTGCCAAACGTTCATAAAGACTTTCATGGCGCCTTGAGTTACGGGTTGCAGTTTCTCGAGGACGCTTATGGCCGGGAAGGCGTCCGGGAGTTTCTGTCAGGCCTGGCGACAGCGGTCTATAAGCCTTTGTGCGAAGATTTGCGTACCCGCGGGTTGGACGCTCTCCGGGATCATTGGAAAACCATCTTTGATCTTGAAGGAGGCGAGTACGACATGCAGTTGGAAAACGATATGCTGGTGCTGACCGTAAAGCGCTGTCCCGCGATTGCCCACATGAACGAACATGACTACGCGATCGCCAATAATTTTTGCGAGCACACGCGCATCGTGAACGAAGCGGTCTGCGCCGCGGCCGGATACACGTCCAGCGTTGAATATGACCAGCAGGCTGGCACCTGCGTACAGCGATTCTGGAAGGGGTAACATAATGATATCCGAATTCCGAAATTCCAGCATATTTCCGGTTTGCCACTGAAAACAAAGCACCAGCAGTGACAAGATAGCAAACAGTTAGAGTCAAACCCGGTTAAACTACGCGATTCATCATGGGAAAGATAGCCAACTTTATTCACCTTATTCCCCAACGCCATCCAAATATTCTGGCTGTGGCATTGGGCTGTCTACTGGTGATAGTAATACTGGCAGGGATAGAAGGATTTCTGAGAACCCGTTTATGGTGGCAAAATGTCCCAGGCAAAGGTCCGGCAAAATCTAATTTGTATCGTATCGTTGAGCGTGATTCCCGGCTTTCATTTCGGGGTACGCCCTCCTCGTCCCTAAACGAAATACTTACTCGAGGCGGGGAAACCATTTATGAGGCAAAGTACCACCTAAATGCCGAATCGCAGCGAAGAACCTGCTGTCCCGAACCGGCGGCACCAACCTGTACGGCCTTGTTCGTTGGTTGTTCAGTTACGTTTGGCTCAGGGGTTTCGGACGATGAGACCTTACCGTCCCGGTTCTGTAAATATCAGTCGCGGTATCAGGCCATAAATGCAGGGTTTATTGGGTACGGTCTGCAACAGGTTTGGCTACAAGTTACGGATAGTACTCTTCTGGATAGATTACCGTCCGAAACGGGTATTATCGTATACACCTTCATTGACGATCACATCAATCGTTTGCTCGGTACTCCGGCGGTGCTGACTGGATGGAACTACCCGTTGCCGTGGCTGGAAGCGGGCGAGGATGGCGGTATCGTCTATCGGGGTACTTTTGCGGATCGTGATCCCCTGCAGTATTTCCTTTACCGGTATTGTGGCAGACTGCATCTATACAGATTCCTAGAATATCGTCTGGGCGGCGATCGGGCCATCACGCCAGCCACCTCTTCCGGCATTATCCTCGCGGCTAGAATAATAGAAGACACTGCCGAGAAAATTGAAGAGGCCCGCTCTGGTTTCCGGCTTTGGGTTGTACTATTCCCAGAGTCTACTCTGGGCACCGCGTTGCAGCAGGAATTGGATAAAACGCTAGTGAACATTCTGGACTGCCAGAATCTGTTGTACGGGAACACCCGTCCACGGGACGATTTTTTTTATAGGGATAGTGCCTCCGCTGAATGGGGTCATCCAAAAGCACTTGTCTATGACCTCGTTGCCAGAAATATGGCAGAGAATATTCCTCCCTGTAATTAATTACGAGGCAATACCGGAAAAAGGAGTCAAGCAATGATATCGTGTACGGAATTCATCTGGGTCTATGCCGCGCTGTTCCGCTTTCTTGAAGAAAAGGGCGGCAAGGACAAAGTTATTGAATTTTGGAAGGGCATCGCCGACAACTTCCTGGGCAACCTGCGCGAACTCGTGGAGGCGGAAGGGTTGAAAGGCATGCACCGCTACTGGTCGCACACGCTGGGCGAAGAGGGAGGCCGCCACACCATGACTTTATACGACGATATGTTCGTCATTGACATGCATGAATGCCCTTCGGCAAGGCTTATCTTTCAGGAGGGGCGCGACGTGCCCTACGCGGATTACTGTGAACATTGCCGCTGGCTCTATCCACCTCTACTTGCCGAATACGGGTATGAAGCGGACATGGATGTTATCAACTGCAGGAAAGGCCAGTGCCGGCTTACGGTACGGAAACGCAAAGAAGCGCCCTGAGTTTTAACCTGTCCGGAATTTCAGGACATGCTGTTACACCGTTCATGGATTTGCTTCAGTTAAACCATTTCATAACACGAACCTCAGCATTATCGCTCCTTCTTTACTCTGATTAACATCAGAAAGTGGTCAAACAGTTTCACAATGCGCTATACTTCTTGATGTGGATTTGAAGGAGATACCCCAGTGGAAGCGATAAAAAAAATAGCGGACATAAAAAATCATACATTAACGCTTCACCTGCCTGAGGACTTTAATCATTCTCGGGTTGAGATAATTATTTTGCCTTGTGAGCCACAAGCAACCTCTTCCCGAGAGGATGCGTCCACGTGGCAGCAAGAATTTTTGTCCATCGCCTGTTGGGATAAACACTCAGAAGGAGCGACAGTGCAATCATGGCCGCTGAAAACGTTCTGATTGACACTTCGGTCATTATTGATTTCCTGCGCAAGAAGGACAAGCGAAAGACGTTACTGTGGAAAATCAAAACGGATAATAACTGTTATCTATCCGTGATCACCCTGTTTGAACTATATGCCGGCGCCACTACAGACATAAAGCGTTTGGATGTGGACAAGATTTCGGCATGGGTACAACCCATTGATTTGGACGCCGCCATCGCCTCAAGGGCAGCGGCCTAGTACCGGGAGTTGAAAACGCGTAACCGCAACATCGAGTTTCGCGATCTGTTCATCGCTGCCACGGCAACACAACACGGGCTTCAGCTGGCCACGCTGAATACAAAACACTTTCAACGCATTAAAGACCTGGCGCTATTCGAATACGCCTAAATCACATTACTCCTGCAGAATCAATAAGCGGGTTTTGTTCAGGCTATCTTTTGCCCCCGGCAGTTACCTCTTTCCCCGATACAAAAGTAACTACGCTTCGTCCGGGACTTCGCCCGGAAGAAGTGGCGCTTTCGGCGCAACCAAAACGCAGTATCTCAGTCAGAAAGAAACACATGAAGCACACCCGTATCAACGTATTTTTCGTTTCATTATAAACAACCTTATGCAGCGTCATTCCGGTTTTTTCGCGGTCTTTGGCCAGCATCGAAGAACGGTACTGTATAACGCGAAAAAGACCGGAATCCAGATTCGTCCCGCTGCAATGAATGCCCATTTCCCATCTTAAAAAATACATCTGACATGGGCTGTTTCTCACTTGCGGCTTCCAAAGATAGATTCCGGTCTTTTCGCGGCCTGGCACACTCTTCGATACATGTCTTTTTCCCACCGCGAAAAACCGGAATGACGCGTTGTTTTTGGGTCTTTGAGACAAATCAAAACATGACACTCTTCTTGGTTACCTATACTTAAAACAGAACTCATAATTATTTGTCAGCGAAATGGCCCTAAGCGCCTACCGGCAATGCCCCTTGCTTATACTTCACCCATCCGCGCCCGTTACATCGCCAAGACTCCGAACCATAAACCTACTGCGGCCCCGTTGCATACACCGTAAACATTTGGGCAACCAAAAGCATGCCGGGAACGATACTGCATCGTCCCCCGGGAACTTTGTATAATCCCCTTGGAAACGTTCCCTCAACCACAAGGAAAGCACCCATGGGTAAGAACTCCAAGATCAGCCGTCGTAGTTTTATTAAAAGCGTATCCGCTGGCAGCGCGGGCTTGTTGATTTTGCCCAGCGGCACGCTGTTCGGGCAAACCGCCCCGAGTAACAAGTTGAACGTGGCGCTCATCGGCACGTGGGGCCGTGCCGAAGCCCATTACGAAGGATTGAAAAATGAGAACGTGGTCGCCCTGTGCGATGTGGATGAAGACCACCTCGCTTTCGCGGCAAAAGTGTTCCCCAACGCCAAATGCTATGCGGACTGGCGGCAGTGTCTTGAGCAGAAGGACATTGATGCGGTGGTATGCTGCACTCCCGACAGCACCCACGCCTTTATCGGCGTGTGGGCCATGAACCGGGGATATCATCTTTACCTGGAGAAACCGTGCGGTCTTAGCGTGGAAGAGGTGCGGCTGGTTCGGGAAACCTATCTAAAGAACAAGGGCAAACTGGCGGTACAGCACGGCACCCAGCGTCACGCGAAGCCGAACTTCAACCGCATTCGGGAACTGATTCACGACGGAGCCATCGGCGAACTGCAATCGGTGTGCGCGTGGGGCGACCGCCAGTTGCGCAAGCCCGGTTATCCGGCTGCGGCAGGCGATCCACCCGCCTCTTTGAACTATGACCTGTGGATCGGGCCGTCCCCCTATCATCCCTACAACCCGGAGTATTTTTCCGGCCAATCAGGCATGAACTGCCTGCAATGGAACATGTACTGGGATTTCGGCGCGGGCCAGGTCGGGGATATGGGCAGCCACACCATGGACATCGCCTGGAACGCCATAGACGCCCAACTGCCGGTTTCCGCTTCGGCAACAGGTGAAGCCTACAATCCGGAAGTCACGCCCGTGGAACTGACCATGACCTTCAATCTTCCCGCCAATGACTGGCGTCCCGCCATCGAAGCCAACTGGTACCAGGGAGGCGCCATGCCGGCTTCGCCCAGGGAGTGCGTTGACCTGAGCAAGATAGATCACGGCGCGATGTTCAAGGGCAGCAAGGGACACCTGATATGCTCTTTCGACGACCGGCTTATCCTTCCCTCCGATGACAACGCGGACATGACCTACTACAAGCCGCGTTCACAGGAGGAACTGATAGAACCCATGGGCAATTTTCAGCAGGAGTGGATTGACGCCTGCAAGGGTAACCTGAAAACCACCTGTGACCTGGAATACGGCGGCAACAAAATGGAAATGATGCTGCTCGGGCTGGTGGCCTATCGGGTTGGCAAGGAACTCGAATACGACGGCGCGGCAGGCCGCGTCACCAACAGTGATGAAGCGAATGAACTGCTGAAACGCAGCTATCGCCCCGGTTGGGCGCTGAACGGGTAACAAAGCCCCCCCACGATGTCCATTGAAAATAGGTGGACGAGGCGTCACTGTTCATCAAGGTGTGCGACGGACTGATTCGTGCACTGTGGAAATTAGTTCTCTTTCCCGGTAGTTTCCAGCGACGGCTTACAGTTCCTGAACATCCCTGTTGCCCACTTTTGTCAGGCTCCAGGCCACGCTCAAGACATAACCGAGCACGGCGCTCACGGTGAGTCCGAACAGGCCCCACCACAGCCAGAACACGGTGGAACTCAAATAGGCGACAACGCCCAGCCCGCAGAGGGCCCCAACAAAGACCCCCGGTGTGTTGGCGCGTTTGGTAAGGATTCCCAGCAGGAACATGGCGACAACCGGCCCCACAAGAAAACTCGATATTTTGCCGGTTATTTCCAGTATCGTGCCGAGTCGGCCAACGTAAAACGCGCCACCTGTGGCCGCAAGCCCCAAAAGAATGGTGCAGATGCGGCCCGCGCGCAGGTAGTGCCCATCTTCCCTGTCTTCACGGTGGAAGAAACGTTTATAAAAATCCATGACCACCACCGTACTCATGGAATTCAGCCCGGCACTCAAGCTGCTCATGGTGGCAGCAATAATACCGGCGATGACGAGTCCGGAAATCCCCACCGGCAGCCCGAAGGTAATAAAGTGGGGAAACACCCGGTTGACAGCCTGTACCGGATTCTTTGAATCCAGGCCCATCAAGGATTCCATCATGTCCGGGTGCTGCTGGTAATAGGCGAACAGACCTGTACCCACGAGATACAGGGAGAGAATGACCGGCACCACCAGGAACGATTGTGTAAAGGCGCTTTTCAGCAGGTCTTTCATGGATTTCGCCGTGAAATAACGCTGCACGACCAGTTGGTCTGTACCATAAGAAGACAGATTATTGACCAGGCTCATGGCGATGATGCCCCAGACCGTAAACTCGGCGCTCAACCGCCAGTCAAAATTCGCCATGCGGGTCCTACCGTGTTCCGAGGCGATCGCCCAAATCGCCGGCACGCTGCCGTCAAAATCAGCGAGAATAAAGACAATCGTTATCACGATACCAAAGCTGAGCACGCAGAAATGGATCACGTCACACCAGATTACCCCTTCTATGCCGCCCAGGGCGGTGTAAAAAGCGGTGAGCAGCCCGATAACCAGAATGCAAACGGCAAGGTTCACGCCGGTGACCACGGACAACGCCAGCGCAGGCACGTAGATGACAGACGCCAACCAGCCGCCGCGCGTCAGCAGGAAAAGAAATGCCGCCAACATTCGGATGGACACATGGAAACGCTGTTCCAGGTACTCATATACAGTAAACACCTGCAGGCGGTAAAAGACCCGAACCACAACAAAGACCGCGGTCAACACCGCAATCGGGAAAATGAGGATGGTCAAAGCATAGCGCAGATCATTCTGAAACGCCATGGCCGGTGCACCCATATAACTAACGGCGCTCAAATCCGCTGCGATCACGGACAAGGCGATGGGTAGCCATCGTATACGCCGGTTCGCGAGGAAGAAATCAGTGGCGGTCTTCTGGCGGCGCGCGAACAGGCTGCCGAAGATAACGATACCCACGATATAAGCGATCATGACACTGAAGTCTATAAAGGACCAACTGCGCATTATTCTTTACCTCCGGTATTGGCCGCCTACTTGGCCGTGTAGCCCCCGTCCACGGGAAGATTGACGCCGGTGATATACGCCGATGCCTCGCTTGCGAGAAAAACCACGGCGCCCATAAGGTCCGTTTCGTTGGCCAAACGGCCTAAAAACGTCCGTTCGCCGTATTGGCGCACAAAGGACTCCGGCATGGAAGTGGTCCAAAAACCGCCGGGGGACACGCAATTGCAGCGCACTCCGTTGGCGCCGTAATAGCTGGCGATAAAACGGGTGAAATTAATCATGCCGCCCTTGTGAAAGAAATAGTCAGGATACCAGCCGTTCATCTCCGTGCCGCGGTAGATGAACTGGTCTGGTCCAATCATACCCTGGATGGAACCGATATTGACAATCGAGCCGCTGCCCTTTGTTACCATAACATCGCCAATGGCACGGGTAACGGCGAATAGACCGGTCGCGTTGATACGCATGCTTTCGGCAAAAGCGCCAAGGTCGTCTTGATATCCTTTTTTCATGGGACGGGCCACCGCGTTGTTTACCAGCACATCGATATGCCCGGACTGTTCCAGGATATGATCGCGCAGCGCGAGCGCCGAGGCTTCCTCCCCCTGGTCGAACTGCACAGGATGAATGTTGAGGCCGTCTCCGGCCAGCGTATCGGCCAGGCCCGTGAGTGTTTCCAAATTGCGCGACGCCACAAAAGTCTCCGCACCGGCTTCCGCGAGGGCGCGCACCAACTGACGGCCATACAGGCCCGCACCGCCTGTAATCAATGCTACTTTTCCCGTAAGGGAAAACGTATCCATAAACGACATCTTTTACTCCTTTTCGAATTCCAGAGGCAACAGGCTTAATATCCTACGCTTCGTCCGGGACTTCGCCCGGAAGAAGTGGCGCCTTCGGCGCAATCAAAATGCAGTATCTCAGTCAGAAAGAAACACATGAAATACGCCCGTATCAAAGTATTCTTCGTTTCATTATAAACAACCTTAAGCAGCGTCATTCCGGTTTTTTCGCGGTCTTTGGCCTGCATCGAAGAACGGTACTGTACAACGCGAAAAAGACCGGAATCCAGATTCGTCCCGCTGCAATGAATGCCATTTCCCATTTTATAAAAATACATCGGACACGGGCTGTTCCTCACGCGCGGCTTCCAAAGATAGATTCCGGTCTTTTCGCGGCCTGGCCCACTCTTCGATACATGCCTCCTTCCCACCGCGAAAAACCGGAATGACGCGTTGTTTTTGGGTCTTTGAGACATATCAAAACATGACATTCTTCTTGGTTACCTATACTTAAAACAGAACTCATAATTATTTGTCAGCGAAATGGCCCTAAGCGCCTAAAACTGCACTCATTATTGTACCGTCAACCTACGGTTTATGTTTCATCACCCGGACCGTCCGAGCGCCCGGACCGCTATCCTTCCCTATGGCCCTGCTGGCTCCGCACGCGGCATCCGAGTTGTTCCATAAAAGCAGGGTCGCCCAGGGTTTCCCGGTAGGCGGCCCGCTTTTCTGCCCGGTGCCTGCGGAAAAGAGACATGAAATCACTGACCGCGAGAGCACAGACCAGCCATAGAAAGACAAGCATGAGCGAAAACATTACTATAAAGTATCTTGGGGAAACGGGGCTATGAAAGAGATGCGCCCCAAGCAGCAGGACCAGCGGTATCAGCAGAAGCAGGTAGAAACTGGCCGGCCTTCGGCGCTGCGCCGCAACGACCCCCTTCAGGAGGCGTTCCCACAGGGTGGGTGAATAACAACAGTGTCGGTCGTTTGTTTCCACAGTCGGTTTCCCGGCGTCCCTCGGGACGTGTCAATGTGTGCAGCCTCCCTGTGCGGGGCAGCCGCATCCCTGCGACAGGGCGCAGCCGGAACAGGCCGGCTCAGGCGATGCGCCGCTCATGGGCGCGAATCGGCTCAGCTGGCGTTCCATACGGCTGGAACCGCATTCGGGGCAGGTTACGGATTCATCCCCACGCACCAGCATTTCCGTGCGCGTATCGCAGGCAACACACCTATAGGCGAATAAAGGCATTTTAACGGACTCCTATGGCTGTCAAGCGCCGCCCCTCGGAGCGGCGCATGGGTACAACCATAATTTTATCATGATAACGCCAGCAAGTCATAGCTGACGCATTCCTCATTCCTCATTCCTCATTCCTCATTCCTCATTCCTCATTCCTCATTCCTCATTCCTCATTCCTCATTCCGCATTCCGCATTCGTCATTCCGCATTCGTCTCGTTTTTTCCATCATAAAGCGAATTTTCATACTGGGACCGGGTATAATACCTTACTATCCTAACCTGGAGACTACGGCTATGACTCGCACATTTTTGTTGTTTAGCGCACTGGTTGTTGCGGCACTCCTGACGGGCGTGCTTGGAACGGGCTGCCCACCCGCGGACGATGAGGTACTGGAAGTCATCGGCAAGGCCCTGGCGAAGGACGGTTGCCGGGGCTGTGACGGTTGCGAGGCGGAAGAAGGCGAAGGCGAGGGCACACCCGTCCTGCAGGTAACCCCCGCAGCGCTCAGCTATGACTGGTCGGGCGGCATCCTGACGGTGGACATTCAAACCACGGCATCCTGGACGGCCCATGCGGACGAGAGCTGGGTATCGCTTAACAGGTCCTCCGGCACGGGTGCCGCCGCCCTGACAGTGTATTGTTTCGGCAACGGCGGCGCGGCCCGCACCGCCACGGTCACCGTGATCGGCATCGGCACCGACCCGGCCTCGGCCGCAATCACCGTGAACCAGGCCGCCCTGCCCGCCGAAGGCGAAGGCGCGGTCGAAGGTGAATCGCCTGCGGAAGGGGAAGGCGAAACGCCCGCCGAAGGCGAGGACTACCCCCTTCCCGTGGAACTGATTTCCCTGGCCACGGGGACCTTTGTCATGGGGAGGACACCGGCCGGGGATGACGCCACTTACGGTATGTTA
>Ga0209723_1003708_pt1 | contig 18005 bp, 15 predicted proteins | sample BiotimSIPDNA_2_FD_185750 | JGI IMG/M metagenome (GOLD analysis project Ga0209723, IMG submission 185750) | Anaerobic biogas reactor microbial communites from Washington, USA - Biogas_R2 time_0 SIP DNA (SPAdes) (version 2) | ecosystem: Engineered > Bioreactor > Anaerobic > Unclassified | place... | reverse complement strand
AAACCGGATGCCGTGCTGCGTCAGAAGGCTCAAGAGAGGTTCCATGGGGCGCCGGGGCAGCCGCCCTTCTCCCGTAAAGGTGACATCCAGTCCCAGGGCGGCTGCCAGGGGCACCAGCAGCCGGAGCGTGGTGCCGCTCTCACGGCAGTCTGCCGTGCCGGCGCCCCGCAGGATCTCCAAAGCCTGTCTTGTGGCGATCAGATCTTCGGAAGGCTTTTCAATGGAAATCAGCTTCGGATGTCCGCTCAGGGCGGCGCAGATCATGGCCCGATGGGCCTGGGATTTGCTGGGGATGCTGTGGATGGTCCCGTTCAGGATCGAGGGTTGGATCAGGATGTCCATATTACTCCAATCCGGCCCGAAGCAGCGTCTTGGCTTCGTCCAGGTTCATGGAAACGGGCTCACAGGCGCCGATGCGCCGGGGCAGGACCAGGGTCAGCCGGTCTTTGCGCTTCTTTTTATCTGCGCCGACGGCAGCGAGGAGGCGTTCCGGATCTTCGTTGACGGAACCCCAGAGTTTCCGGGCTTCCAATACTTGTCTCAGTGCATCCAGCGTGCCTTTTTCTGCAAATCCGCTCTTTTCCGCCGCCCGGGTGACGGCGATCATACCCAGGGCCACGGCCCGTCCGTGTCGCAGTGTGTAGTTGCTGCACACCTCTATGGCGTGGCCCAGGGTATGGCCGAAATTCAGGATCGCCCGCAGGCCTTCTTCCTTTTCGTCCTGCTCCACGACGGACGCCTTCAGCGCGACACAGCGCCGGATCACTTCCTCTTCGGAGAAGGAGGCTTTGCCCAGGAGGCCAAAGAGGGTCGGATCTCCGATCACGGCGCATTTTACGGCTTCCGCCGTTCCTTCGTCATAGATCTCGTCGGGCAGGGTGTGCAAGACGTCGGTGTCGCAGAAAACGGCTTGCGGCTGGTAAAAGGCGCCGGCCAGATTCTTCCCCCTGTTCAGATTGATTCCGGTTTTTCCCCCTACGGAAGAATCCACTGCGGCCAGAAAGGTGGTGGGCACTTGGACGAACCGGATCCCCCGCAGGTAACAGGCGGCCGCAAAGCCCGCCATGTCGCCGGTTACGCCGCCGCCCAGGGCCAGGATCCCGTCGCTCCGGTCGAACCCTTCTTCGGCCAGAAAGTCCAGCATGGCGCCAAAGGTGGACAGCGTTTTTTGCGCTTCTCCGTTGGGAAAAACAAAGGTCGATACCGGATAGCCGGCTTCCTTCAAAGAAGCTTCCGCAGCCGGCCCGTAGAGCCGGCTCACCACATCGTCGGTGATCACTGCTATTTTACACCCGGGAAGGACAGAAGGCAAAAGTTCCCCCAGCCTGCCCAGAAGTCCCGGGCCGATTCTCACCGAATAAGCAGGCTCTGTGTGCACGGTCACCGTGTTCATTCTTCCATATCCTCTCTGTCCGCCAGCTCCTTGAGCTCCCGGCCCTCTTTCAGAAGCGACAGTAATTTTTCTTCATCCTTCCCGGCTACTGCGTCCCGAAAGGCCTGCAAATGCTCTATCATCCCGTCGATCTCGGCGGTCAGATGCTCCGTGTTTTCCAGAAACAGTTCGCTCCACATGGTCTCGTTCAGCCGGGCGACACGGGTCATATCCTTATAGCTGCCCGCAGAGAATCCGTGCTGTACGCGGGCGGTGGGGCTCTTGACATAAGCGCTGGACACCACGTGAGCCAACTGGGAGGTAAAAGCGATGCGCCGGTCGTGTTCCCGGGGCGTGGTGATCACGACGCTCCCGAAGCCCAAGGCGCCCCAGAACTTCTTGATCCTCTGGAGCCGCTCCAAACCGATCCCGGGGGGGGGCACCAGCAGGAGGGAGGAATTCTTGAACATCGAACCCTGGGCGTTGTCAAACCCCCATCGTTCCACGCCTGCCATGGGATGGGCGCCCACGAAGCAGTAGCCGTTTTCCTCCGCATGGGGAAACAACTGATTGCAGATGGACTCCTTGACGCCCCCGCAATCCATAACGATGCAACCGGGCTTGAACCGGTGGCAGTTGTCCTTGACCCACCGGATGATGTCCTTGGGATACAGCGCCACCAGGATCACGTCGCAGACGCCGATCCGCTCTTCGGTCAGCTCCAGGTCGATCGCATCCAGGAGTCTGGCCTTGTGGGTCGTGCTCACGTTGATGTCGTAGCCCATCACCGTGTCGGGCGTTTCTCTCTTGATGGACTTTGCGATGGAGCCTCCGATGAGACCCAGTCCTACGATACCGATGTTCATGACGATTCCTCCTTTATTTCAAGGGACTATTGACTCATTTCAGCCGATTCCATGGCGAAGGGACGCAGAGCAAAAATAGCTTTGGCCACCTCCGCAAACCGTTCCGGTGTCAGAGACTGGGCGCCGTCGCACAAGGCGTGCTGGGGATCGTTGTGGACTTCGATCATCAGTCCGTCTGCGCCTGCGGCCGTTGCCGCCAACGCCAGAGGTTTCACCAGTTCGGCCATGCCCGCGGCATGGCTGGGATCCACGATCACCGGCAAATGGGTCTTCTTTTTCAGGACCGGGATGGCGGAAATGTCCAGCGTATTGCGCGTGGAGGTTTCAAACGTGCGGATCCCCCGTTCGCAGAGGACCACGGATTCATTGCCGCCGGCCATGATGTATTCGGCGCTCATGAGCAGTTCGTCGATGGTGTTGGCCATGCCGCGTTTCAGCAGGATCGGACGATCCACACGGCCCAACTCTTTGAGCAGTTGGAAGTTTTGCATGTTTCTGGCGCCCACCTGGATCATGTCCACTTCTTCGAAATACTTCAGCTGGCCGATTTCCATGATCTCCGTTACGACCGGAAGTCCCGAAGCTTTTTTCGCCTTGATCAGCAGGTCGATGCCGTTGCCGCCCAATCCCTGGAAGGCGTAAGGAGATGTGCGGGGTTTAAAGGCGCCTCCCCGCAGAAGGGCGGCGCCGCCGTCCCGGACGCCTAGGGCCACTTCCTTCATCTGTGCTTCCGCCTCGATGGAGCAAGGTCCGGCGATGATCACGAAATGTCCTCCGCCGATCTTGACGCCGCCGACATCCACGATCATGTCGTCGGGATGGAACTTCCGGTTGGCATTTTTGTAGGGCTCCCGGATCCGTTTCACATCCTCCACGATATCCAGGGATTTGACCAGATCCATGTCGATCACCGACGTGTCCCCCACCAGACCCAGCACCAGGTTGTTGACACCCAGGCTGGAATGGATGGTGATACCCTGGCCGGTGAGCCATGTGGTCAGGTTTTCCAGTTGTTCCGGATCGGGATTGGCTTTCAATACAACTATCATTTTTTACCTCCGCCTAATAAAAAAACTCCCAAGCGTTCTGCTTCGGAGTTGCAATCCATTGTGTAAGAAGGGTCGTCTTACAAACAAGTCACTCGTCTTCGGCTGCAGAACGCAAAGAAACCTTGCGGTAATAATATCCTGCAAAGCGAAAGGTAAAGTATTCTGCTGCGAAACGGTTGGTTCTCATCGTTTGGATCTCCTGTAAATGTTGGATATACGTTAGCACAAAAAAATCGCACTGTAAAGAGACTTTCGAAAAAAAAAGCGACCCTCGCATGTGCGAAGGTCGCTGCATTGGATCGAATTACAGTTTTTTGATCTCCCGGACGATGGCTTGGACCGCCTGATCCACCAGCTCGTGGGTGGTGGCCAGGTTCATGCGCACGAAGGACACGAAATTGTCTCCTCCGAACCATTCGCCGTAGTCGAAGGCGATTCCGCACTTGTCCTGCATAAAGGTCTTGACTTCCTCCTGGGTCTTGAAATACTTTTCAAAATTCATCCAGAGCAGATAGGTTCCCTGCAGATCGGCTACGGTAACGTCGGGGATCTCCTTGGCAAAGGTGTCCCTAACGTATTCGAAGTTGCTGTAGATCTGGGTTTTGATCTCTTCCAGCCAGGCCCTGCCGCCTTTGTAGGCCGCTTCCACGGCCACGAAACCGAAGGCGTTCCCGTCGTAGGTGTGGATTCTTCTCTGGTAGTCCAGATAGCGTTCCCGCAGTTCTTCGTTGGGGATGATCACGATGGAATTCTGCAGGCCGGCCAGGTTGAAGGTCTTGGAGGCGGCGGTCATGGTGATGCAGAAATCGTCGTAGTCGCCCAGGGTCGCCGTGGGATAGTGCTTGTTGTCTCCGAATACGAAGTCCTGATGGATCTCGTCGGAAATGACCAGCACGTTGTGCTTGCGGCAGATCTCCATGAGCCGGCGGAGTTCTTCGGGGGTCCAGACTCTGCCGATGGGATTGTGGGGCGAGCTCATGATGAAGAGTTTGACATCGTTTTCCACGATATCCTTTTCGAATTTTTCGAAGTCGATGGTGTAATCCATGCCGTTGCGCACCAGGTCGCACTGGATCAGTGTCCGGTCGTTCCACTTGGCGGCGTTGATCATGGGATAGTAGACCGGTGTGAGCAGGATCACTGCGTCATCGGGTTTCGTGGCCCAGAGGAGGACCCAGTTGAAGGCGGGCACGATGCCCGGGGCGAAGCAGATCCATTCTCTTTTGACTTCGTATCCGTGGTATTTCTTTTCCCATTCGATAAAGGCGTCAAAATAGCCTTTTCCCGGGGAGTAATACCCGAATGCTGCGGTGTCGATGTACTTCTTGAGCGCTTCCGTGATACAGGGCGCTTCCTTGAAATCCATGTCGGCCACCCACATTGCCAGAAGATCGGGATCGCCGAACTGGGAATCCAGCGCATCCCATTTCGCGCTGTCGGTTCCGCGTCTGTCGATGTATTTCAGTGCCATGTTGATTCCTCCTGTTAAATTAATAAAATAAGTAGTGTGAAAAGTGTGTATCGGGAAAGAGCCCGAGGGCCGGGGCTCTCGCATACTCCGCCATTAATGATATCAAAAAATGCCGGCAGCCGCAAGGTATTCTCCCGATCATTATTGTATGCGAAAGGGAATTGCGGTAGAATATCCCAACAGGGCACGAAGGAAATAGTTCTACCGTGACCCGGAAGGAGAAGAAAGATGACACAGAAAAGAAAAAGCAAAACACAATCGTTATCCCTGAAAAACCAGCTGACCGTCCGCGGTATGATCATCGGCGGATTGGGGGCAGTCATCCTCACGACGAGCTCCATGTATGTGGCGCTCAAACTGGGAGCCTTACCCTGGCCGATCATTTTTGTCGCACTGGTATCCATGTTTTCCCTTAAAGCGCTGGGAAACACCAACATCAATGAAATCAACGTCACCCACACGGCCATGTCGGCAGGCGCCATGGTGGCCGGCGGCGTAGCCTTCACCATTCCCGGTCTGTATATGTTGGACCCCGGCACGGAAACGGATATGACCACCCTGTTTCTGGTGGTCTTGGGCGGGGTGCTCATGGGACTGATTTCCACGGGGATCATCCATCATCACTTCATCGTGGAGAAAGACCTTCCGTATCCCATGGGGCAGGCGGCGGCCGACACCCTGGTGATCGGAGACGAAGGAGGAAAGAAATCCAGGACGCTCTTTTCCGCCTTCGGCGCTTCGGCCCTTTTTACCTTCCTGCGAGACAAGCTTCTGTGGATCCCTTCCACGTTGCCGGTGAGCAGTGGCCTTATCAACGCCGGCGTGGCGGCTTTTGTCTGGTTGTCGCCCATGTTGCTGGCTGTGGGATATATTATCGGACCGTTGTATATCTTCGTTTGGTTCCTGGGCGCCATCATCGGTGACATCGGTGTTGTCGTCGGCGGCGTGTCCGCCGGATGGTGGGACCTGTCCACAGCCTCGGCCATCAAGACCTCTCTGGGTATCGGCGTTATGGTCGGCTGCGGTGTCGGCATCGTGGTCAAGGGGATCCTGCCCGCAGCCGGTGAAATGATCAAAAATATGATGAAACGAAGCAGCGGAAGCGCCATGAACATTCGGATCGTACCTTTTGTTCTGACCGCCTGCGCGCTGCTCTTTACTTTAGGCGTCGGCATGAGCCCCTTGACCGGCGTCCTGACCATCGTCGGCGTTTGGTTGGCTTGCTCCATGTCCGCCCAAGTGGTGGGACAGTCGGGCATCAATCCCATGGAAGTCTTCGGTGTGATCGTACTGCTTTTGATCCAACTGGTCGCCCGGCTGCCCCAGTCTCAGGCGTTCTTCGTGGCGGCTGCGGTGGCGGTAGGCTGCGGCCTGGCCGGCGACATCATGAACGATTTCAAAGCGGGGCATATACTGAAAACCGATCCGAAGGCCCAATGGACCGCCGAATGTCTGGGCGGGCTGATCGGCGCATTTGTGTCTGTGGGCGTATTTTACGCAGTTCTCAAGGCCTACGGTCCCCAGGCCTTCGGTCCCGACAAAATGTTTCCGGCGCCCCAGGCCAGCATGGTGGCGGCCATGGTGGGAGGGATCCCGCACATGACGTCCTTCCTGACCGGATGTGCTGCGGGATTGATCCTTTATATGTTGAACCTGCCGGTCATGACCCTGGGCCTGGGCATCTATCTGCCGTTTTATCTCTCGCTGACGGCGATGATCGGCGGATTGTTGAAGTATTTGACGGACCGGTTCGCGCCGAAGTTTACGCAATCCGGCATCGGTGACATTATTGCTCCGGGCCTGCTGGGGGGCGAAGCTGTAGTCGGAGTCCTTCTGGCCCTGTACCAGGCATTTTCCGGTATTGCTTCCATCGGATAACCAAGAGGTATCATCATGAGAAAAACCAAGATCATCTGCACGATCGGACCGGCCTGTTCCGACGAGGAAAGCCTTCGGGCGATGTGTCTGGCCGGCATGAACGTGGCCCGGCTGAATTTTTCCCACGGTACCCACGGAGAGCACCGGGAAAAGATCGATCGAATCAAAAAAATCCGGGAAGAACTCGACCTGCCTGTAGCCATATTGCTGGACACCAAAGGCCCCGAGTACCGAATCCGAACCTTCCGGGAAGGGAAAATCTTTTTGCAGGAAGGGGATCTCTTCACTTTTGACACCCGGGATGTGCCCGGCGATCAGCACAGAGTATCCGTCAACTATCTCGGACTCACCGATGATTTGTCCGTGGGAGACCGGATCCTTCTCAACGACGGCATGTTGGTCTTCGAAGTGATCGGCCTTACGGAAAATGAAGTTCTCTGTAAAACGCTGGTGGGGGGAGAGCTCTCCGACAGAAAAAGCATGAATTTTCCGGGGAAAGTGCTGAAACTGACCTACCTGAGCGAGCAGGACAAGGAAGATCTGCTGTTCGGGATTCAAAACAGGGTGGATTTCGTGGCCTGTTCTTTCGTGTCCACCAAAGAAGATATTCTGGATGTTCGGCGGTTTCTGGACGCCAACGGAGGACAGGAGATCGAACTGATCGCCAAGATCGAAAACCGTTCCGGCGTGGACAATGTGATGGACATCGCCTCGGAGTGCGGCGGCATCATGATCGGGCGGGGAGACATGGGTGTGGAAATTCCGTTCGAACAGCTGCCCGCCATACAAAAACATCTGATCAATGCCTGTCGGGTGATCGGCAAACGCGTGATCACCGCCACCGAAATGCTGGAATCCATGATCTACAACCCCAGACCTACCCGGGCAGAGATTTCCGATGTGGCCAATGCAGTCTACGACGGCACCAGCGCGATCATGCTCTCCGGGGAAACGGCAGTGGGAAAATATCCGGTGCTGACGGTCCGGACCATGGCCAGGATCGCCGAGGAGACCGAAAAAAACATCCACTACGACAAGCGTTTCCGGAACATGGAGTTTACCATACGGGATATGACCGACGCCGTTTCCCATGCGGCCTGCAGCCTGGCCATGGACATCGAGGCCAAGGTCATCGTCTCCTGTACGATTTCCGGGATCACGGCGCGGATGATCTCCCGATTCCGTCCCCCCATCGATATCATCGCCCTCACACCCTACGAAACTACCCGGAGGAAGCTGTCCATGTCCTGGGGCGTCCATCCGTTGATCGCGCTGGAAATGAGCGGCACCGACCAACTGATGGATATGGCCCAGCGCGTCGCAACGGAACAGTGCGACCTTCAAAGCGGCGACCGGATCGTCATTACGGGCGGCATGACCAACGCCGTTTCCGGGAACACCAACGTGCTAAAAACCGCTTGCATTTAACAGATACAGTGGTATACTGTTAGGGCATTCGTTTCGCAGGAAGTCGAACCGTTGCTCTCTGCCACGGAGGAACCGTGGCCATTCAGTCCACAGGGAGGTGAAATAATGAATCAGTATGAGTTGATGTTTATCCTCGACCCGATCTTGGAAGACGACAAGAAGGAAGCGGCGATCGAAACAGTCAAAGAGATCATCGCAGCCGACGGGGAAGTCTCCGACGTGAACATCTGGGGCGTCAAAAAGCTCGCTTATCCGATCCGGAAGAAGAACGAGGGATATTATGTCGTAATGCAATTTACGGCCAACCCCGATCTTCCCAAGGAATTGGACCGGCGGCTCAAGATCTCGGACAGCTTTATGCGGCATCTCATCGTCAACAAAGATGAGAAATAGGAAAGCGGTGACAGTATGAATTCGGTATCATTGATCGGAAGACTAACCAGAGATCCGGACATCCGGTATGGGGCGGGCAGCCAGACTGCGGTCGCCCGGTTCAGCATTGCCATCGACCGGGGTAAAGACAAGAACGGCGAAGACCGCGGTGCGGACTTTCCCACGATCGTCTGCTTCGGCAAGACGGCCGAATTGGTGGAACGCTATCTCACCAAGGGGCGCCTCGTGGGCATTCAGGGCCGTATTCAGACCGGAAAGTACGAAAAAGACGGACGGACCATATATACCACGGACATACTGGCAGACCGCGTTGAATTTTTAGACTGGGGAGACAGGAACGAAGGAGAAGGCGGCGGCGCCAAGCAGAAAAGCGCGCAGCCCAAATCCGAATCTCAGGTACCCGAAGGGTTCGGCGCTTTGACCGACGACGACATCCCCTTCTAAAACGCATCAGGATAGGAGGATATCCATATCATGGAAAGAGATAACAAAAGAAAAAGCTACGGCGGAAACAGAAGGAAAAAAATATGCCAGTTCTGCGCCGATAAAACCGAAAGCATCGATTACAAAGATGTTGACACACTGAAAAAATATGTGACGGAGCGGGGGAAGATCCTGCCCAAGCGGATCACCGGGACGTGTGCGATGCACCAGAGAGCAGTGACCACCGCCATCAAGCGCGCGCGGATCGTGGCGCTTCTGCCTTTCGACGCAGATTGATTCGAAGACAAAAACCGGAGCCAGGCTCCGGTTTTTTTGTTCCGAAAACGCTTTTTGTGGTATACTGTATTATCTATGCGGCAGAGGGTCAAGCCGGCAGAAAAAGGAAGGTAAATGGCAAGCAGACTGTTACATAAAATCGTCGAACCGTATCTGAAGATCGATTTGATCGTCATGATTTTCCTGTCGTTTTGCGTACTCTGGTTCAGTCTTCCCGCAGGAATCCTGTGTTTGATGCTCACCTTTGCCGTGCAGGTGTATCACGGAAAATTCACCAAGAGCAAGACCCTGGATCAGATCGATTCCTACGAAGAGAGCATGGCGGGAGACCGGGATGAAATTGCCCGGGCTTTTACGGAAAACAGTCCGCTGCTGCTCAGCCTGATCGACATGGAGGGGCGGCTGCTGTGGAGCAATCAACGATTCCATGAGGTATTCGACAGCGAAGACAGCTTTTACGAAAAAGTCGACAAAAAAACGGTCACCGGCTTTTTCGATAAACCCGAAAGGCAGGTGACGATCCCTGTCGGGGATCGAACCTATCGGGTTACCGCAGGCACGATGCACAATTACGACCGGGATAAAAAAATGCTGTTCTGGACCAACGTCACAGGCTATGAGATCGTCAAAGACCTCTACGGCGATCAGCGCCCCTGTGTGGTCTTCATCAATATCGATAATTACGACGACCTGCTGGCCAGTTCTCCTTCCGACGAACAATCCAGCATCACGGCAGGGATCGACAAACTGATCCGCAACTGGGCCCACGACATGGATGCTGCCATTTCAAGGACCCGCAGCAATCGCTACGTGATGATCCTGGCGCACCGGCATGTGGAGCACTTGATCTCCGAGAAATTTCCCATCATCAACGAGATCCACAAGATCGAGACCAAAGCGGACTTCCCCACATCCCTGTCCATCGGCGTGGGCGTCGGGGCGAAGACCCTCCACGAGCTTCAGGGATATGCCGCCGATGCCTTGGATTTGGCTCTGGGAAGGGGTGGTGATCAGGCAGTGATCCGACGCAACGGAGGGGACATCGAATTCTTCGGCGGCGGTCTCACCACGGTGGAAAAACGAAACAAAGGCAAATCGCGGATCGTAGCCCACGCCCTGCAACAACTGATTACTACGTCGAACCGGGTACTCATCATGGGACACGTGCGGCCGGATATGGACAGCTTCGGCGCTGCCATCGGCGTCTATCACATGGTCAAACGGTTTACGTCAGAGGTGGACATCGTATTGGGGGAAGCGGGAGAAGCCATCGAGAGCATCTACGAAGCGGCTGTTTCCACAGGGCGTTTCAGCTTTGTCAAGCCGGAACGGGCCCTGGAGATCGTCCGGCCCGACACGCTGGTGGTGGTGGTGGACACGCATATCGGCAATCTCACCGAATGTCCCAAACTGGTGGGAAAGACCGATAAACTGGTGGTGATCGACCACCACCGCCGCTCCAAAGAAGCCATCGAAAATGCGACGCTCACCTACATGGAAGTCTATGCTTCCTCCACGTCGGAACTGGTGGCGGAATTGCTCCAGTATTCCGGAGATCGTTCGGACATCGGGAAATTCGAAGCGGAAGCGCTTCTGGCGGGCATTACGGTGGATACCAAGAATTTTACGGTCAATACCGGAGTGCGCACCTTCGAGGCTGCATCTTGGCTCCGGCGCAGCGGCGCAGACATCGCCACAGTCAGAGGATTTTTTAAGATCCGTCTGGATTTCTTCCAAAAAAAGGTGAACCTGATCGCCAGCGCGGAAATCCTGGAGAACGGCGTAGCCATCGCCTATACAAAGGATTACGATCCTGCCATGCAGGTACTCACCTCCCAAGTGGCGGATGAACTGCTGGACATGAAAGGGGTACAGGCGGCCTTTGTTGCCGGTCGGGGCAAGAATATCACAATGCTCTCCGGCAGGTCCATGGGGCAGATCAACGTACAGACGATACTGGAAAAACTGGGCGGAGGCGGTCATCTGACCATCGCCGGCGCCCAATTGGAAACCAGTCCCGAAGAAGCCATCCACCAGGTGGTCCAAATCATGCGGGACATGGAGATATTATAGGAGGCGTACAGGATGCAGGTAATTTTACTACAAGACGTGAAGGGGATCGGAAGAGCCGGCGAAGTGGCCAAAGTAAGCGACGGACACGGCAGAAATTATTTGATCCCGAGGAAAATGGCCATGGAAGCCACGCCGGCCAACTTGAAAACGCTGGAACGCAGAAAACAGGAGATCGAAGCCCGGCGGGAAGTGGATCAGAACCGGGCCGCGGAACTGAAAGAACAGATCGAGGGCAAGACCGTCCGTCTGGTCACAAAAGCAGGCGAAGGCGGACGCCTTTTCGGCGCCGTCACATCCAAGGATATCACCGATGTTCTCGAAAAAGATTTCAGCATCGTGATCGACAAGAAAAAAGTGATCATGGATGCGCCGATCAAGCAGGTGGGCCTCGCGGAAGTGGAGATCAAACTCTTTCCGGGGATCAGCGCGCTTTGCAAAGTCGACGTGATAGCGCAGTAGTGCGATGCGCGGCGGGGAAACAGGTATGAAAGAACAACTGGAACGCATTCCTCCGCATAACGATGAAGCGGAAAAGAGTGTCCTGGGAGCGATATTGCTGGACAAGGAAGTCTTTTTTCAAGTATCGGAAGTCATCGGTGCGGAAGACTTCTACAGCCATGCCCATCAAGAGATCTATCAAGGCATGGTGGATCTGTATCAGCGGGACGAACCCATCGACGCCGTCACACTTTCGGACAGTTTGAACCGGAGAAAAAGTCTGGAAGCCGTGGGCGGGCGGGGCTATATCGCCCTGCTTTCCAATGCGGTGCCCACCACAGCCAATGCGGTACAGTACGCCAGGATCGTTCGGGAAAAAGCCATGCTTCGCCGGCTCATTCGCGTGGCCGGAGATATCGTCGAGAAAAGCTACAGCGAAAAACTGGAATCCGAGCAGGTGTTGGATCATGCGGAGCAGACCATTTTCGAAGTGGCTAAAAATCGTCAGAGCAATCAGTATGCCACGCTTCGGGAAGTGCTCAATAAAAACATCGACAGCATTCAGGAGGCGGAAAAGAGCGGCGGCGTCATCCCCGGTCTCTCCACCGGGTTTGCGGATCTGGACAAGATGACCACGGGTCTGCAGAAATCCGATCTGGTTATCGTAGCAGCCCGACCCTCCATGGGCAAAACGGCCTTTGCCCTGAATATCGCCCAAAATGCAGCCGTCAAGAAAAAAGCACGCGTCGTGATTTTTTCCCTGGAGATGTCCCGGGAACAGTTGGGGCTTCGGCTTCTTTCCATGGAATCCAGGATCGACAGCAAGAAACTGCGCATGGGCGACGAAAAAAACTACGACTGGGTGGACATCAACCGGGCGCTGGACAAGCTGGCGAAGGCCGATATCCTCATTGACGATACCCCGGGCATCGGCGTCATGGAGATCCGCAATAAATGCCGCAGGATCACCGCCGAAAAAAAGATCGATCTCATCCTCGTAGACTACCTGCAGATGATGTCTTCGGATCGCACCATGGAAAACCGCCAGCAGGAGGTGACCACCATCTCCCGGTACTTAAAGCAGCTGGCACGGGAAATGGAATGTCCCGTCGTAGTGCTTTCCCAGCTTTCCAGAGCGTCGGAAAAGCGTCCCGGGAGCCACCGGCCGCTTCTCTCGGATCTGCGGGAATCCGGAGCCATCGAGCAGGATGCCGACGTGGTCATGTTCCTGTATCGGGAGGATTACTACAAAGAAGAAGACGAGAACAACACCAACATCTGTGAGATCATCATCGCCAAACAGCGGACGGGGGAGACCGGCACAGTCAAACTTACGTGGATCCCCACAGTGACGAAGTTTGCAGACAGGGCTTATGAATAAGATATCCACGGATGGAATACCATCGATGCGGAAAGAAGGGACACACATGAACACACTGGCGATCGTAGGCTCGCAATGGGGCGATGAAGGCAAGGGGAAAATGATCGACTATTTCGGGAAGAAAGCCGATATGGTCGTTCGGGCTCAGGGCGGGAGCAACGCTGGCCACAGTGTGGTGATCAACGGAAAGCGCTATTCTCTTCATCTGGTGCCTTCCGGCATTCTGAATCCGGCCGCCGTGAACATCGTGGGCAACGGGGTGGTGTTCGACCCCAAAGTATTTTTCGGAGAAATCGACCACTTGTCGGAAGACGGCATCGCCACGGACAAAATTTTTGTAAGCGATCGGGCGCATGTGGTGTTTCCGTATCATTACCTTTTGGACGAACTGTATGAAACAGACCGGGGGAAAGAAGATATCGGCACGACGAAAAAGGGAATCGGACCCTGTTACATGGATAAAGTCCAACGCAGCGGGATCCGGACTTGTGACATGCTGGATGCGAAAAAATTCGTCGAAAAATTCGGAGAACAGATCGACGCCAAGAATCAGATCCTGGAAAAACTTTTCGACGCACCGCCCCTGGACAAAGAGGCGATGATCCGGGAGTATCTGGATTATGCAAAAATGCTGGCGCCCTATATTCGGGATACCGGCGTCCTGGTCTACGAGGCGATCCGCACAGGCAAAAAAGTGCTCTTCGAAGGCGCCCAGGGCTCTCTGTTGGACATCGACCTGGGAACGTATCCCTATGTGACCAGCTCCCATCCAACCAGCGGCGGCTTCACCACCGGCTCGGGCATCGGCATCGGGAGCATTTCCGACGTGCTGGGCATCGTCAAAGCCTACACCACAAGAGTCGGCAAGGGTCCCTTTGTGACGGAACTATTCGATGAGACCGGAGACCGAATCCGGGAGATCGGCCACGAATACGGGGTCACCACCGGAAGACCCAGGCGCATCGGGTGGTTCGACGCGGTCATCGTCAACTACTCTTCCAGAATCAACGGGATGACGGCTGTCGCACTGATGCTTCTGGACGTGCTGAGTTCCTTTGACACGCTGCAAATTTGTTATGCTTATGAACATCAGGGCAAGCGGGTCGACCACTATCCCGCAGACCTGGATTATCTGGCGGAGTGCAAGCCGCTCTATAAGGAGATGCCGGGCTGGAAGACCGATATCAGCGGCTGTCGGACTTACGAAGAACTGCCTGCGGCCTGTCGGGCGTACGTGGAGGAGATCGAAATGCTGACCGGTTTGCCGGTGATCAGCATTTCCATCGGACCGGAACGGGAAGCCACCATCGTGCGCAAAGAAATATTTTGAGGATCCCATGAACTTTTCAAAGCAAAACATTACGAATTACAATCTGTACGATACGGCTGTGGACAATATGTTCATTGCCGAATACATGGCCACGGCGCCGGGCGACTATGTCAAAGCCTATCTTTTGGCGCTGATGTATGCCGATCTGAGTGTTCCCTGCACCAATGAAAGCCTGGCCCGGGAACTGGGACTGACGGTGGAAGAGATCCTTCTGGCCTGGAATCATTGGGAGAAACTGGGACTCGTGCGGAAGAAATATCCGGACCCGGAAAACAAACTGCGCTATACCGTGGAGTTTCTGAACATCCGGGAAGCCCGCTTCGGCAGGACGCCCGTAGCTGCCCGGCATAAGGACGGATCCGCCACATTGTCGGATCAGGAGCTCGCCCAGCTGTACCGGGATATCGAAGCCGTTACGGGACGGCTCTTCGAAGGACGGGAAATGCAGGAGATCGTCATCTGGCTTACAGACTACAGCATCGCTCCCGACGTGATACTCTTCTGCTACAAGTACTGCATGCGGAACCGGAAGACCAGCAAGTACCGGTATGTGGGCGCCGTGCTCAAGGATTGGGTCCAGCAGGGCCTTCGGACCGTGGCCGATGTGGAACAGCATCTGGAGAACACCGATGCCCGCCATTTTCTCCACAAGCGCGTGCTCAAAGCCCTGGGTTTTTCCCGCAATGCCACCGAAGAAGAACGGCGTATCATGGATACTTGGTTCGACGAGATGGAGTATGACATCGAACGGGTCCTGGAAGCCTGCCGCAAGACCAGCGGCATCTCCAATCCGAACATCAACTACATCAACAGCGTGCTGACAGCCTGGAATCGCGAAGAAAAAGGCGAAACCGGCAGCGGCGATTCCGAAAGTCTCTACAAGCGCGTCATGGATCTGTACGAAAAAGAGCGGACGAACAACGAGATCAGGACGCAGGAGAATCTGGAACAGGTGTTCCGGAAAGCGCCCAGAGTCCGGGAGATCCTCCGGGAGCTCCGGGAAGCCAGTTATCGAATGTCCAAAGCCATGCTCATGGGCGTCAACGGAAAGGATGCGGTACGCCGGGAACAGGAGATTATGGACGGGCTCCTGCAGGAAAAGGAGCGCCTGCTCCTGGAAAACGGTCTTTCCCCGGACAGTACCGAAACCGTATACACCTGCAAAGAATGCAGAGACACCGGTCTGCTGGAGAACGGGGAGCGTTGTCCCTGCTTTAACGAGAAAGCCGAACGCCTGCTGACGGAAGCATCGTAGAGAAGCAGCGTACACTCAGGATGACGGAGGCCTGTGGATGGATCGGGATCCCGATAACAACAAAAACGATCAATATCTAAACGAAACGATTCAGTCGGCCGAAGCCAGGATGGAGCTGGAGAGGCTCCTGAAAAAGAGTATCGAAAAGATCAGCGCCCAGGATGTTCAATCGGATCTGGATGCGCTTTTGGCGCGCCATAAAAAAGAACAGGAACTGGAGCGGGAGAATTATTACAAGACCCGAGCAGAGCGGAAGCGCAGTTCCGAAAAGCGCAAGGAAAGACAGGCTGCCGCGGAGGAGGCCGCCCGGGCCAAACAGGAAGAGAAAGCCCGAAAGAAAGCCCTGCTGCAGGAGAAGAAAAAAGCCGGGAAAGCCGCAAGAAAAGACCTGGAAGAGCGTCGAAAGGCCCGGGATATCCACATGCAGGCCCGGATCGAAGAAGAAAAAAAACAGATCCGCCGGGAAAAAGCCGACCGGCGCAAAGGAGAAGGGGATCCGCCCGGTGTGGGCGAAGCCGCAGAGGCGGCCGCCAGGAAGATCGGCCAGGCTTTTGCGGGATTGGAAGCCTTTGTCCGGGAAGAAGCCGGCTCTCGCCGGAAAGCGTCCGGAGGTAAGCCCGAAAAACCCGAAAAAAAGAAAAGTCGGCTGGCTTTGTTCGCCGAGAGGGAGAAGGGACCCCGGGAAGAGCCCGTCAGAAGGAGAGAAGGGGTCTTTCACCGGATCGGACGTTTTTGGAGGACGATCCGGAAACGACGAAACCGGATGAAGGACAAGGAGTATTATACCGCTGAAAAGAAACGTGCCGTATACGGTGCGATTTTTGCGGACTGCTTTGCCCCGCTGACCGACACATGGGAAGACTTTCTGGAGACGAGTTGGAATTTTCTGACCACCGTGGGGCGGGACGCCTGGGCCATCTGTCTTTATGTCGCCGATATCGTCGTCAAGGCTGCATTTTATCTGTGGAGTGCGGTGCTGTCGCTGTGGGACCTGATCTGGGACATTCGATATTGGATCGAAGCCAACAAGATCCATTTTTTGAAGAGATTCGCCCTGCTCGTTTTTTCGGCGGCTGCGATTTCCATTATTCTCGGAACCGTCACTGCGTACGAATACATCTACTACGGGAAGGTGCTTGGGATCGCCAAGAGCCAGCATGAAGTGTACAGAACCATTGAAGTCCTGGGAGACAAACTGTCGGAAGCTTCCGGTGTCAACGTATCTCTGAACGTGGAGCGGGATATCGAATTCCGACGCGTCATGGGCCTCAATTTGGATGTTGATACAGACGAAGACATTCTCAATACCCTGACCTACATGAAAGACCTCCAGGTTCGAGCCTACGGAGTGTTCATCGAGGATGAGATGGTCGTGGTTCTGGAGAACGAAGCGACGGCCGCCGGCTTGTTGAAAAATATCCAGAATGCCTATGCCGGAGAGAAGAAAGGCGTACTTTACGACTCCATCTCTTTCGGCGAAAAGATCACGGTCCAAGAAGTAGGGGTACAACTGGGCGAGATCTGGAATCAGAAGGACGCACAGCACTACCTGATGACCGGATCGAAGGTGGAACGAACCCACGTGGTCAGCCAGGGCGAGACGTTCAGTGAGATCGCGGCCCAATACGGGCTCACGACGGCTGAACTGACAGCCTCCAATCCAGAGGTCAACCGAGACAAGATCTATATCGGGCAGCAGTTGTCCCTGACCCACGGGGAACCACTGGTGACGGTCCACAGCAAGGAAACTGCCACGTACTACGAGAGGATCGAATACGGCACGCAGTACATCGACAACGCATCGATTTACCAGGGGGAGACCGAGGTGAAGTCCAGGGGCGTGTACGGACAGAATGAAATCGTAGCGGAAGTGATTCGCGCCAACGGCATCGAGATCAGTCGGAAGATTCTCACCACGGACAAGTTGTCGGATCCCGTGGACGAAGTGCTTTACCGCGGAACAAAACCCATTCCGCCCAAGGAAGGCACCGGCACGTTTGCCTATCCTATCCGAACATACACGATTACATCCCGTTTCGGCATGCGGTGGGGGCGGATGCACACCGGCGTGGACTTCGGATCTTCCACCGGGACAAAAATTTACGCATCCGACGGCGGAACCGTTACGTTTGCCGGCTGGAAGGGAAGCTACGGATATGTGATCATCATCAATCACGGATCTTTATACGAGACCTACTACGCACACTGCAGCAAAATTCTGGTGAGCGCCGGCGAGAAAGTGTACCAGGGACAGAACATCGCCCTGGTGGGCAGCACCGGAAACAGCACCGGACCTCACCTGCATTTCGAGATTCGCTACAACGACAATCCTAAGAATCCGCTGGATTATC
>Ga0209723_1003706_pt1 | contig 18013 bp, 15 predicted proteins | sample BiotimSIPDNA_2_FD_185750 | JGI IMG/M metagenome (GOLD analysis project Ga0209723, IMG submission 185750) | Anaerobic biogas reactor microbial communites from Washington, USA - Biogas_R2 time_0 SIP DNA (SPAdes) (version 2) | ecosystem: Engineered > Bioreactor > Anaerobic > Unclassified | place... | reverse complement strand
GGCTTCTCGTTGGATTAAAAGGTCGGATGAAAAGGGATATGGAGACCGATTTCAAGAGAAATTCCGGAAAAAACTGAATTTCTGCACGAAACCCGGTCTCAAGGGGTCCAGTAGGGATACTCGGCTGCCTTGGCGATTGAGTCCGCAGCCCCTGATCCCGTAAGGGTTGCGACGATGGTGAGTCCGAAATCGATGGAGGTTCCCGCACCGCGGGATGTGATGATGTTTCCATCGATGACGACGGACGCAGCAGGGTCGATTCGGGATAGTGTATCCGCAGTGGATGCGTGGGCGGTGTAGCGTTTACCTTCCAGCAGACCCTGATCGTGGAGGAGAAGTGGGGCGGCGCAGATCGCTGCTATCCATTTGCCTGCGTTTGCAAAGGATCGGATCAATGCACTGACCCGGTCATCGTTGCGAAGATTCTTAACCCCTGGACCTCCGGGGATGATGAGGGCGTAAAATCCGTCTATCGGGAGCGGTTCCTCAAATAACTCATCGGCCTGAATCAACACACCATTTCGCGAGGTTACCGTGATTTGGCTCCCGAGCGAATAGGTCGTGACCTTGAGGTTGGCGCGGCGGAGGAGGTCGAGCGGGGCAATGGCTTCGAGTTCTTCCATTCCATCATGGAAGAGAAAACAGATGTTGTGCGTCATGGTGGGTGGATGCGGGTATTGAATTAGTCTCCGAGGGTGGTTCCCACTGAACGGGCGGCCCTGATCCAATCATGGTCCAGCGGTACACATTTGAGGTTACCGGCTACTTCACTCAGGGGAACCGGTTTGGTTGCACGACCGCGCACGCCAACCATCATTCCATACTGGCGGTCGGCAATGAGCGCCACGCAAGCGCTTCCGAGTTTGGTGGCGAGCAGCCGGTCCGCGCAGGATGGTGTGCCGCCGCGTTGAACATACCCAAGAATGGTGACTCTCGCTTCGAGTCCGGTGAGGGTTTCGAGCTCGCCCGCAAGCCGCATGGTATTGCCGTTATGCTCTGACTCGAGTTGTTTGATCGCGATCTTAGCTTCGGCCTTTTTGGTTGGATCATCCGCTTCTTTTTTCAATGCCTTCAGTTCGGAGAGCCGTTTGGCGTGTTCGACGGAGTAGGCCCCTTCCGCCACAGCGACGATGCTGAAGGGTGTGTCCAAGTCTCTTCGCCTCTGGATGGCGGCTGCGATTTTTCCCGTGTCATAAGGGATTTCGGGAAGGAGAATGACATCTGCCCCCGCCGCGATTCCCGCACCCAGTGCAAGCCATCCGGCATTGTGTCCCATGATCTCCGCAACGATGATGCGGTGGTGACTGTGAGCGGTACTGTGCAGACGATCGAGGATATCGGTTGCAATGCCGAGCGCGGTGTCGAATCCAATAGTGGAGTCGGTGCAAGTGATGTCGTTGTCGATGGTTTTAGGCAGGGTGACGATGTTGAGTCCCGCCTCCGACAGCTTGAGCGCATTTTTGTGGGTACCTCCGCCGCCAATACAAACCAGCGCGTCGAGCTTGTGTTTGTCATAATTTTCGAGAATGCGTCCTCGCATGTCCTCGTAGCCGGTTTCGGTTTTGACCTTGTGGGGTTTCAATCGGCTGGTTCCAAGAATGGTTCCGCCGACAGTGAGGATGCCGGCGAGACTGTTCTTCTCGATGAGAATGGAGCGATCTTCGATGAGCCCTGAGAAGCCATCGAGGAATCCGATCACGTCCATGCCGTATTCGCTGATTGCGGTTTTTCCGATCGAGCGGATCGCGGCGTTGAGACCCGGGCTGTCTCCTCCGGCGGTGAGAATACCAATGCGGCGTTTGCGTTTACTGTTACTCATGGCAGTGAGGGAAGATCGAGTTTGGTCGCTTTTGGACGCAAGTTGTACGTTGAGTTGGTGAGCGGGAACGCTTGAGAAGATGTATGCATTCCTGCCATGGCGTCAACATTCCGGATCAATTGGAACAACAGGAGACTGTTTCATGGAAGTAAGCCGGATTCTGTCCCCGGTTTCCCGATGGCCATCCATTTATCTGAGGGTTTCCCCTCCCTCGCTTTCGCGAGGTGCGGCATACCCGGAACATTATCGGACGGGCCGCCCAGTTCCCTATTTTGCCTTGCACCGGATGGGGTTTGTCCTGCCTCCTTGATCACTCTTGGAGCGGTGGGCTCTTACCCCACCATTTCACCCTTACCTGGGAACGAGTCCCGGGCGGTATGTTTTCTGTGACACTTTCCGTCGATATCCTCTCGGATACCTCCCTTGCTTTCACAAGGCATCCTGCCCTATGGTGTCCGGACTTTCCTCCAGCGCACCCGAAAGCGCACCGGCGAATGGCTATCCATGAAACAGTCTGGCCACCATCATTTGCATGGCACAGGGTGGGGTGCAAGCGGAATCGGGACTTCATCCCATGATTGGTTCCTGAATCAGAAAAATGGTGGGCGCGCACGGACTCGAACCGTGGACCCCTACCGTGTGAAGGTAGTGCTCTAACCAACTGAGCTACGCGCCCTTGAAGTGGCCTGTGCCACAAAGATTCCGAAAAAAGCAAGGTTCAAGGGGCGCGTCAACTGCGATTTACAGTAGAATGGCGAAAAGGCGACGATCAGACCTTACGATGCTTGCTTTGAACCACAAGGAATGCGATCCATCCGGATCGGTCGCAGGGTGATGAGGAGCCCAGCTCACAGCTCATAACAAACGGATCCGTGCTTCAGCCCATTCGGCGCAGGGTCACGGCGCATCAATAAGGGAGGCTGATGCAACTTGCGACCCGGGTTTGATCCGGTATTCGGCCTGTTCGCGGATCCACAATGCCACTGTTTCGGACGATTCTGCTTGGCTGTCTGCGATTGGGTCGATGCAGACGTGCAACACCGGAAATCCCGGATCGAAACGCAGGACCCAATCTTCGCCAGATGAGCGAAGGTTTGAGCGGAAGTCCTGCCCCGCAGAGGCGTCCCCGACGAAGCTGATTCTGACATCGAGTGCCTGAGTCAGGTCCCCATGCCGGGTGACGGCGAACGTTGCCTTTGACCCTTCGCCTTCCTGCAAATTGTTCCGCAGTGATGCAACTTCGACAACGGAATGCGGGAGGTCGTCTGCGTTGATGTGCACGACTCCCTCTGAGCGGCTGTTCAATGCCCATTGCAGGGAGGCATCCCCCTCAACCGGTAGAATCGGGTCCGGCAATACCTGAACCGGAGAAAAGGAGCCATCCGGGTTCATTTTCACATAGGGCGATGATCCTTGGGTTGCGCCAAGATAGAGGGAATCCCCGATCTTGATAATGGTGCCATCCGCAGTAAACCCTTCGATGGAGACATCGATTCGGGTCCAGTTCTGACCATCGTTTGATCGGAATACCTGACCTCCGTTTCCAGTTACAACGAAGCCGCCATTGAAGTCCACCAGACCATTGAAAAATCCGCTGACGGTTCCCAGGGTCAATCCTTCCACAGAAGCATTCGTCCACGTCATGCCGTCACTGCTGTGATGAAGCCATGCTGTTCCCTGGCCCACAAAGACTCCGTTACCGCGAACGATACGGATGAGGTCCAATCCAGCCGGAGCCTGTGCTTCGGATGTCCAGTTGATACCATCGGATGATGTAACGGGAATGCCGTCAGCCCGGATCGAGACCCAGCGTCCCTCTTCGTAGGTGGGAGTATCGAGGGCTTGCATGATTCCGGTGCCGAGCGGATCGGGTTGCGCCTCGATTGGACTTCCATCCATCGTTGTCCAGTGGTGCTCCCACATGCTTCCATCGCGTGTCAGCATCACCCAGTCTCCGTATCCCATCGCCAAAAGTGTTCCGTCTCCCTGTGCCAGCGATAGAGTGGCATCAAGGAATGATGCCGGGTTATGAATTCCGGTCCAATCTGTTACGCCCGCATGCTTGAAATTAGCAGTCCATTGGATGCCGTCTTCGCTGCCCCAGAGCCGGCATCCTTCGCCGCCGACGAAATAGGTCCCGGCAAAGAACTGCGGCGCAAAATCTTCGAACCGATGGGAAGGTGCCCAGCTTGCATTTGACACTTGCTCCCATCCGCTACCGGCTGTTTTGCGGAATAGATCGCGGCCATCGGTGCAAACGACGGTGGCGCCCGCTGCCGCAACTCCGGAGTTTGTCCAAATATAAGATGCTGGAAGCGCACTTCTCCCGGTTGTTCCCCAATGGGTGCCGTCATTTGTGAACAGCACCCGGCCGGACCGGGTGACCGCATATAGTGCGTCTGCCGTTTTGGCCATTTGAAGAACCGGATCATCCGTGTTCAATAGAACATCCGCGTGGATTCCGAGTGGCAGCAATGCTTCCCATTGCACACGATCCTGGGAACGGTAGAGTTGCCCGTCCGTCCGTGCAAAGGTCAAACCCGAGTAGGATGCAATCTCACGGATTCCCTCCGCCCTGCCATCCTGACTCGTGAGGAAAGGAGATGAAACCTCGTTCCATTGAATCCCGTCGGCGCTGGTCCAGTATCGGTTATGGGCAAAGACGAACAGTGAATCCTCGAGTTGTCCGAAGCCAGTGAGCGGCTCGTCTTGAGCGATTCCGATCGCGGTGTCTTGCCAATTGAGGCCGTCTGTCGAGGTGCGCATACGGGTTCCAGCCACTTCGAAGAATCGACTTTTTTTATAAAACAGCCGGGCCTGAGGCGAGAGGTCTATGCTTTGCGCTTCCCAATGTTGAAGATCATTGGAGCTCAGACGAAAGGCTTGTTGATTTCGATCACTGGCAAAAACCACCCACTCCGCTCCGGTGTGAAAAACTCCCGGAATTGCATCCGACTGGGCCAGCTGGTTCAGCGGCAACTCCACCTCCGTCCAGGATGAACCGTCCGGTGACACATACAAGGCATCTCCGCCCCAAGCCACAAATTGTCCGGCGATATGATCCACCTGATTGACGGGCTTGGTCAACCCTTCGATGGGATAGGGAACCCAATCATTTCCGTGCAGAAGCGCGCTCAAGAGAAAGAGGAGACAAGGAAGTGCTCTTTTCATAATAGGTGAATGAATCGATGGAGGTGAAGCGTCCCGTTACTTTGCTCAACGTAGGTCACGTTGAACAGACACTGAAGGAGGAATACGTAAGGAATGTAATGAAACCAGCTGAACCGTATGCCTGCGCGCGGCACGATGTCAAGCCAGAACACTTTATCGTACCAGACGAAAGGCTAACCTCCAAGACCACACTCATCTATCTCATAGCGGGGTCTTATTGAAGACGGGAGATCGACTCAGTTGCCCACTTAGAAGATTATTACCAGGGGGGTATCGTCCATCTTTAATCAGGATGATGTCAGAATTTTCCTTGAGCGATATTAGGACTGCCATTTAAGATGGAGAATGATGATCCGGACGCTGCGGGATTGAGAAGATGCTTTGCTGGTGTGTGTGACGAGACTCGTTCCTTTCATAGGTTGGTATGCGACCCGAGTATGATCAGTGTTTGTATGCAGTGTGATTTTGTCCGAAGAGAATCGGGAAATAGATGACGATCTTAAGATCGAATGGGTCGGATGTGGTTGCATTACGATGGTTCCGTGGTAAGGTCCGGAGACGTTCAACCCTAACCTCGATTGATTATGTATAAAACGACTAAGCCCCGGGACTATTTCGAAGTGCAGTTCAAGCACATTGTTTTGATCGTTGTGGGACTGGCTGTCTTGTATGGACTGTTTTCCTCCTACTATGTCGTCGAATCCGAGGAGCAGGCGGTGGTGCTGCGATTCGGGAAACTGCACAAAGTCGCTGAGCCGGGCCTGCATTTCAAAATTCCATTTGGGGTGGACAAGGCCATGCGGGTGGCGACCCGGCGTCAGCACCGTGAGGAGTTTGGATATCGCACCCTGGCAGACAACTCTGGGGGTGGGCCGAGCCGCTACGATAGCCGCAGCTATCTGAGTGAGTCTCTTATGGTGACCGGGGATTTGAATGCGGCCGAGGTGGAGTGGAGTGTCCAGTATCGGATCGATGATCCGCGGGCTTTTCTTTTCAGTGTGCGTGACCCTGTGACTACCATGCGGGACGTGTCGGAATCGGTTATGCGACAGGTCGTGGGAGACCGGACGGTGGATGAGATCATCACTGTCGGCCGGCAAGGCATGCAGAATCAGGCGCTTTCCCGTCTTCAGAAGCTGATGGATGAATACGGGATGGGAATCAGCATTGATCAGGTTGTTTTACAGGCGGTGGCACCTCCTTCTCAGGTTGCTCCATCCTTCAATGCGGTGAATGAAGCGCAACAGTTGCGTGAACGTCTGATTAACGAGGCCAGATCCCAGTATAATCAGGTGGTTCCCAAGGCCCGCGGGCAGGGCGAACAGCAGATTGAGGAGGCCCGGGGTTATGCAATCGAACGGGTGAACAGGAGTAAGGGCGATGCCAAACGTTTTGAGGCGGTGCTTGAGGAATACCTGAAGGCTCCCGAGATTACCCGGCGGCGGATGTATCTGGAAACGATGCAGCGGGTTTTGCCCAAGATGGGACGCAAGATCATCGTGGATGAGAATGCCCAGTCGGTGTTACCACTCCTGCAACTGAACGAAGAGAAGTAATCGAACCGGAGATAGAATCATGAATCGTCAAATCAGCCTTATGTTTTCGGTCGGTCTTCTGATCGTAATCGGTGGAGTCATTTTGTATCAGAGCCTGTTTGTTGTGCAGGAAACCGAGCAAGTGATCCTGACCCAATTCGGGGAGATTCAGGGTGCGCCCGTAACCGAAGCGGGTTTGCATTGGCGGGTTCCTTTCATCCAAAAGGTCAACAAGCTGGAGAAACGGGTTTTATCGTGGGATGGAGAAAGCAGCGAGCTTCCGACCAAGGACAAGCTGTTTGTGCGAATTGACAGTTTTGCCAGATGGAAGATAAAGGATCCCCAGACGTTTTTTCTCAGGCTGCGCAATGAGCGCACGGCTCTCACGAGGTTGGACGACATTCTTGATAGTGCGGCTCGTGAAGCGATCGCCAATCATGTACTGCTTGAGATTGTTCGTTCAGAGAACCGTGAGGTGATACTGGATGAAGAGCTTAAGCAATTGGACTCGGATGTGATTGGTCGGCTCGACAAGATTTCGGTGGGGAGAGACCGCATCGAACGCATGATTGTGGCTGCCGCGCAGCCCACATTGGAGACCCTCGGAATTGAACTGCTTGATCTCAGGATCAAGCGTTTGAACTACAATGACAATGTGCAGCGTCAGATTTTTCAGCGTATGATCAGTGAACGCGAACAGATCGCCGCCCGTTTTCGCAGTGAAGGGGAGGGAGAAGCCGCCCGGATTCTGGGGCAGCGCGATCGTGACCTTCGCGATATTCAGTCCGAAGCTTATCGTGTTGGCCAGGAAATCATGGGGCTGGCTGACGCTGAGGCTTCCGCTATCTATACTCAGGCGTATGGGGGAACTGTCCAGGCTCAGGAATACTATGAGTTCGTCAAGACGCTTGAAACGCTGGAGCAGACCTTATCAGGCGATACCATGATCATCCTTTCCACTGACAGTGATCTCTTCCGGCCTTTCAGAGGACTGTAGAGATCGGAGGGCTCTTCGCGGGCGCCGTATCATTCGCCCGTGGCGGAAAATGCCGGAGCATCTCCGTCCGGGTCCGTAGCCGTGACTTTGATCTGAATCGTTTGTCCGGCTGATACTGAATGGCTCACGATCGGACGGATGACTGGAGTCCGGTTGTATGTGCCGATCCTTTGCCAACCGGGTGCCGGCGGATCTGGGTTTGCGTTTGCAAAGACCACAGGGTCACCATTTGGCAAGGGGTTTTTCAGGCGTACCGCGAGCGTGATCGCTCCGTCGGGCAGGTCTCCAACATCGGCTTGATAAATAAAGGTGATGTGAACAAAGGAGTCGTCGTGGTATCCGATGTTGTAGGCAGGGCTATTACCACGTGGTTCGCGCACCAAAATGCATGTGAGATTAAATGCATTGTCATAGGCCTCCATTACGGCATTTTGGGTGTTGATGGTCGGCATCCACTCGCTGTATGGGTAGGTGTGCCACTCGCCCCAGAATCCGATGAGACCGAGTTCGATGAACTCGATGCGCGGATCCCCATCATAGCGTGCTCCGAACGCAGCGATGAAGCTCAACATGCTTCTTTTCAGGTCGGGGTGTTCGTAATCCGGTGAGACGCTGCGACTCTCTTCAGGCGTGGTTTCCTGATACGTGCTGTATGGGTTCACCGGCACATGACTCAGAAATTCCGGGACTCCAGATTGGTTAGGCGGGGTTATCGTAGTAGAACTTCAGCAGCGCTTGATGCCCTCTCGATGCGATGGTATTCAGCAAGGTTTCGAGGGCTGTCCAGTCGAAGGAGTCATATCCGGTTTGAACGGCACACACCGGTAGTGGCTCATATTCAAGGCTGTAGGGAAAGTTATCGTAGTCCTCTGCGTAGCAAACAAATCCCTTGAGTGGATTGCCTATCAGTCGACCTCAATGGATTGCCCGGCTTCACGCTTATCGTAGCTGCGGAAAGCAAACACAGTCTCGCTGTCGATGATCCCTTCGGTTTTGAGAAGATGATCGGTAATGATGTATTCGATCTTGTCGAGGGAGGGGCACTTGAGGATCACCATGAGATCGTATCTACCGGAAATGGAAAACACTTCCGTGACATCCGGCATGTCCAGGATGCGTTCCGCTGTTCCAGTGATGCGTTTCGGGTCGATTTTGAGAAGAATGATGGCGGTGGGCATGGTAAGAATAGTCGATTTTGGTTGGTGCCGGGTAGCCTATCCAAACAGTCATCCCGGCAAAGGTCGTTCAATCGGACAGAAAACACGCTAGAATGAACAAGTCATAAATGCAATGGTTGAGTCCGCTTTCCCTGCGATTCTGGCAAACCTTAGACTTTGCGAGTCCGGTTTTGCAGCCGAACTGTCGGAATGCCATTTTGTGCACACGATGCGGGATCACAGTGCGGATGATCCGACCTGATCCTCATCTTTTCTCATCGCCTTGAGCGCTTTGACCAGAGCCGGGAGCTGAATCGGTTTGGTGAGGTAGTCATCCATTCCGGCTTCGAGGCACTTCTCCCTGTCCCCCTTCATCGCGTGAGCAGTCAGGGCGATAATGTGCAGTTTCTTCTGGTCTCCTGTCTTCTCCTCGAATTTTCTGATCTTACGAGTGGCCTCGTAGCCGTCCATTTCCGGCATGTGCACGTCCATGAAGACCACATCGAATATTCCGTCGGTGATAGCTCTGACGGCTTGTCTCCCATTCTCCACAAACTCGGCCTGATATCCCATTTTCTTAAGGATAAGGCTTAGCACCTTCTGGTTGATCCGGTTGTCTTCCGCCACCAGAATACGAAGCGGATGCATATCAGCCATTTTCGGTTCGGATGCGGCAGGAGCTGCGGGCTGGCCTGGTGCTTCAGTCGTCTGATGGATTCGTGTGCCAATGGCAGGTTCGAGCACAGGCGCTATGAAGGTGAAGCGGAAGACGGATCCTTTACCCTCAATACTCCGTACTTCGACGTCTCCACCAAGCTTGCGGCAGAGGCTTCGTGAAATTGCAAGACCGAGACCGGTCCCGCCATACCGACGGGTGGTTGAAGTGTCGGCCTGCGAAAAGGGAAGGAAGAGTCGATCCATCTTGTCATCGGGAATCCCGATGCCGCTATCCTCAATTTCGCACCAGATCTCACACCAGTTTCCGGAGTGATCTCTGGGTGGCGGGATGGATTCACTACCCGCCTTTACTGTGATGCCTCCCTCGTGGGTGAATTTGACGGCGTTTCCGATCAGATTAAGCAGAACTTCTTTGATGCGGGCCTCGTCTGATACCACCCGGTTGGGGATCGACGGATCGAGATCAAAACACACAAATAGCCCTTTTCGGGATGCTTCATGCCCAAGGATTCCGATGACCTCCTCGACGCAGGTGCGAAAACGCATGGGCCGCGCTTCGATCTCCATTTTTCCGGATTCAATCTTCGAGAAATCGAGAATCCCGTTGACCAGACTCAGTAGTGCTTTGCCGCTGGTTTGAACCATTTCCAGCCACTCCCGGTGTTCATCCTGAATATCCGAATCGAGGAGAAGTGAGGTGAACCCCAGGATGCTGTTCATGGGAGTCCGGATCTCATGACTCATATTCGCAAGGAAGTCGCTTTTTGCGCGGTTTGCCTTTTCGGATTCGATCGCCATGCGGTTGGCCCGCTCGATGGCAATCTGAAGCTGCGCGTTGGTCCGGGCAATTTCGCGGCTCGCGATGCGGTTGCGTATTGCAAGCATGATGCTGTCAACCGCGGCCATGAGGATACGTCGATCCACGAGTTTCCAGCGTTGCCCGGCATCGTTTTTTCCGAAGCCCATGAATCCCCAGAGTTCATTCCGGAGGAACATTGGCACCATGAAAAGGCTTTTTGCCTGCACTTCCTGCAGAAGGGGGTGGCAGAATCCGTTGGTGGGATTGCCTTCGCTCCGTGCGATCACGTAATGCTTATCGTAGAAACGATTGCGCCAGCTCCCCGCCTCGCCATGCCACCTGTATACATAGTCGCGGGCATGAACCTCTTGGGCGGAATCCGGGTCATCTCTCCAGATTTCTACCATGGAGAATCCCTCGTCGGTCCCATCCTTCTCAGAGTGGGTGCGGGTGCAGACTGCCAGAAAGGCGACATCCACTTCGAGGGCACGTCCAAGGTATTGAAGGATCTCGTGAGGAATGGGTTCGACAGCATCCAGGCTTTCGTCACCCAGGGAGAGGAGGTGATTCATTGACTGAACCAGGGCGTGGAGCAACTGGTCACGCCTTTCCACTCTGAGTCTGGCGACTCTCTCGTTGGTGATGTCCTTGATGAAAACCAGATAGTGAATATTATCGAGGGCTGTCCCGTTGAGCGATAGATACTGTTCAACCCCGTTTTTCCGGATGAACCGGAACTCACCCTTCGAGCGCTTCTCCTGTTTCAGCCGGGCAAGCCAGGTATGGCCTTCCTGCCGGGCGTCCGCATGCATCCGGTCGAAGAGGGTCTGCTGAGCGAGTGCGAACGTGCTGAATCCGGTGATCTTCGCAAGGGTCTCGTTCAGGTGGCAAAAGTCTCCGTGCTGATCGATAACCGCTACTCCGTCCGGTGCATAATCAATGCAGGCCCTATATTGGCTTTCGGTCACAGAAAGGTTTTCCTCTGAAAACTTCCACTTGGAAATGTCCCATCGGATACCGACGACCTCCGTGATCGTTCCTGCGTTATCAAAGACCGGAATATACTCGTCACGCACCCAGATGGTGTGACCTTTTGCGTGCTGGAAACGGTATTCCGAACACAGCCTGTCCGTAGATGCAATGTCGACAAGATCCTCCATCAGTCGCGGCCGGTCGATGGGATCAATCCGCGAAAACCAAAGAGACGGGTCACGAATGAATGCCTGAGGTCCAAATCCAAGAAGGGTCTGACAATTTGGGCTGATTGCTAGAATGGGCCACGGATCTTTGGCCGCAAAGCGGAAGAAAAGGGTGGATCCGCTGACATCCGAATTGCCATGGATTGGGTCATTGGTGCGCCCATTGAGATCCTTTGGGTCGTGTGATCCGAGCGCAGCAGAAAGGAATCCAACGATGGGAAGCGATGCCAGTCCGAGAAACGCCGTATCCGCGCCTGCCAACCACTGCATTACCAGCCAAAGCACGGAGGCTCCAGCGATACTCACAGTGTTATGCAGAAAGACGGCCCTTGCCGATGGGTCTAGCCCAGCATAGGGATTGAGTCGGGGTAGCAGTTTTCTGCAGAGGGATTGTATGACGAGGGTTAGCATCCGTTGACCACAAGAGTGGTTAATCGGACAATATGTAAATAACCTTAGAAATTTTAGCGAACCAGTGTAAACTTTTCTTCGCCGAAGCGTGAGCGCAGTAGATGCGGAACCACGATTTCGCCATTGCCGATGTGATTGTTCTCCAGAATGGCGGCTAGTGTTCGTGACATTCCGAGCGCAGACCCGTTAAGTGTGTGAACGGGCTCAACCTTTCCATCTTTGTTCCGGAAACGGATTTGGGCGCGGCGTGCCTGAAAATCGGTGAAGTTGCTGCAGCTTGAAACTTCGAGCCAACGCTTCTGTCCGCGCGACCACACTTCCAGATCGAACTGTTTGGAGTGGGGGAAACCGATGTCTCCCGCGCAAATCTCCAATACGCGGTAGGGTAGTTGGAGTGCCTGTAGCATGTGCTCGGCGTTTTTCCGAAGCGATTCGAGCTCTTCAAAACTGTTTTTTGGACAGACCCATTTGACCAGCTCAACCTTGTCGAACTGATGGAGGCGGTTGAGTCCGCGCACATCCTTTCCCCAGCTTCCGGCTTCCCTGCGGAAGCAGGGAGTATAGGCGCAGAATTTCAGCGGTAGGTCCGCCTCGTTGAGGATCTCATCGCGAAAATAGTTGGTGACGGGGACCTCGGCGGTCGGGATAAGGTAGAGGTCCTCGTTGATGACCTGGTACATCTGGCCTTCCTTGTCCGGTAACTGTCCGGTGGCGGTTGCGCTTGCGCCGTTCACCATGTGGGGAGGTTGGATTTCCTCGTAACCGAGTTTCACGGCTTCATCCAGCAAAGACTGGATCAAGGCACGGTTTAAGCGGGCCAATGCTCCGCGGTAGAAAGGGAATCCCGCGCCAGTGACTTTCACTCCGCGGTTGAAGTCCAAAAATGTGCTCATCCCGGGGATGTCCCAATGCGGAACTCCGGGTGCGTCTTTGTCGAATCCCTCCGGGATCCACTCATAAACCACGCGGTTGTCCTGATCTCCACGCCCAGCCGGAACGCTTTCATGCGGAAGATTAGGAATCGTGAGCATCCCCTGTCTCCATAGCTCGTCGATTTCGCGTGTGCGAGCCTCGGCGGTTTTCACTTCCTCCGAAAGCGTCTTCATCTCGGCGATCTTGATCTTAAACGCATCCGAACCCTTTTCCATGGAGCGGATTTCCTGATTGGCGGCGTTTTGGCGGGCCCTGAGTGTTTCCGCATCGGTCACAAGCTGGCGACGTTGCCGGTCAAGCTCAAGGACAGCGTCGAGGTCGCAGGAGAATTTCTTGCGGGCAATGGCAGCTCTCACCCGTTCGGTTTGTTCACGCAGAATAGAAATATCGATCATGGAAGTTCGGAAAATTGAGGATAGTGCCTAGCGGTAGGGATGCCTGTTGTCGAGTCTGAACAAAATGCGTGGGCCAACACTTCTCAGCCCGGATACCGGCAGCTCATCCTCTGGTCAAATACTATGCTGCGAGGGGTGTTCAGTCGCCTTTTTAAGGCTTCAGCTGCGCGACGAAGTGACTTCTGATTGTTCGGCCCGGCGTGAGGCCTTCCACCTGTCACGGTGGTTACGTATCCAATCCAAAAGTGCCCGCTCGAAACCAATGTCCCGACCAGCCTTCTCGGACTCCAGCCACTTATGCTTGAGTATCTCCTCCCGCTCCTGGAGGAACTCCCGATACAGACTCGATCGGTCCGCAAAGACCCGGGTCTGATCTCTGTCCTTTTCGTCTGCCATTGGAAATTTATCGAACAAAGGTTTACAAAGCTGCGTCATATGCTAGGACGCTACCAGTGGCAATCAATTCATTTTTCCAGACTATCCAGTATTTTGGATGCGATCATACGGAATTCATTAGCAGAGCAACTGTTAGGATTTGCCACCACTTGGGGAATGCCCTGGTCTCCTCCGATTCTCAAAGTCTCCTCGATCGGGATTTGACCGAGTAGCGGAACCCCAAGTGCATCCGCAACCCGTTCTCCGCCATCTTTTCCAAAGATGTATTGCCGTTCTCCGGTCTGTGGGTTCTCGAGGTAACTCATGTTCTCGGCCACACCGAAAATTGGAACGTGAACCTTCTCAAACATGTCAGCCCCGCGTCTTACCACCTGCACCGAAACCGCCTGAGGGGTGGTCACGATCAGTGCGCCATCGAGAGGTAGCGTTTGGGTAAGCGAGATCTGAGCGTCTCCGGTGCCGGGAGGAAGGTCGATGAGCATCACGTCCACGTCACCCCATTCCACTTGCTGTGAAAACTGCTGGATCGCTTTCATCACCATTGGACCCCGCCAAATGACGGCCGTATCTTCATCGACGAGAAATCCCATGGACATGATTTTGATTCCATGGCTTTGAAGCGGGTGAATCTTGTCATCACTTACCTGAGGGCGTCCGCGGGCACCCATCATAATAGGAATCGAAGGTCCGAAAATGTCGCAGTCCATGATCGCCACAGACGCCGAAGCTCCATTTGAGCGGGTGGCGAGCAACTGGCGGATCGCACACGCGAGGTTCACTACAAAGGTAGATTTTCCGACGCCTCCTTTTCCGCTGGCCACCGCTATGATGTGCTTCACTCCGGCTAGCGGCGCAGGGGCTGGGATGCCGCCAGCTTCGCCTTGGGCCTTTCCCTGCGGCACTTGCGGAGAAGGGGTGACTGCCACCTTGACGTCAACCGCGGATATTCCCGGAAGGTTCTTGAGCGCGGTTTCCACCCGATCCCGGATTTCCGTCGGAATGTGTTCCTGTCGCGTCGCGATCTCAAGTAATACCTCGACCTTCCCTTCCGCGGAGAGGTGAATGTCCCGCACAAGACCGAAGGATACGATGTCCCGGGTGTATCCCGGATAGGGAATGGATTTCAGGGTTTCCCTGATCTGTTCCAGATTAGTTGCTGTCATGTCAGTGATAATTGGATCGTGGCTGTGTCCAGCTCCGAATCGTCACATTGCATGTCCTGTTCAGGGACGCAAGGTCCTAAAGCAGATTCCGCTTTTCATTTTGAGAGGATTGGGTATAGATCATCGTCATGTTAGAGCTTCTCCGCCGATACTCCTTTGCTGCAGGCACATTGCCTGCTTTGGTGCTTTCGTTGTTTGTTTGCGTTTGCTCAACCATGCTGGTCGCTCAGGAAAGCATCCTGATCCCTGAGATCGTCCGCGAGGGCAAGGCGAACGCGATCCCAATCCGGGTAGTGGCCAATGATCAGGCGCTTCAGACGATCGTCACGCACGCCTTCAATTCGCATGGTGCTTTTGATGTGATCAAGGACGGGTCCCCCGTCTACATCCTTAAGCTTGACCGGGATAAGGATGACCGCATCGCTTACATTTTGCAGAAGGCTACCCCCCTCGCCGAAGTCGCCAAGGGCTCGGTTGCCACGGTAAAGGGTGGAAACTGGCAGGTGGCGGCGCTCCGGATATGCGATCTTGTTATTGAGAAGACCACCGATCTGAAAGGATTTTTGGCTGGCCGCATCGCCTTTGTCGGAAGGCAGAATGGATACCGTGAGATTTTTATCAGCGACTTGTTTTTTCAGAAGGTCGATCAACTCACCAATGACAAATCGTATTCACTTGGTCCTTCATGGGCTCCGGACGGATCATGGATTATCTACACGGGCTACTTCCGCACCGGGTTTCCGGACATCTTCCTCATTAATCCAAGCACGGGCCAGCGCCGGATGTTCGCCAACTACAAGGGATCCAACACAGGTGCGGTTTTCAGTCCGGATGGCAAAGAGGTTTCGATGGTGCTCTCGTCGAGCAAGAGTACGGAGATCTATATCTCCGACAACGTGGGCCGCTATCCCAAACGCCTGACCAACAACAAAAGTGCGGAGATTTCTCCTGCATGGTCGCCGGACTCGCAGCGTTTGCTTGTGGTATCCGATCAAATGGGTAGCCCTCAGATTTATATGATTGACCGCAATTCCCAAGCCATGCAGCGGGTGAATATCACGATCAGCAATTACTGTGTGGAGCCGGCATGGAACCCGGTGCGACAGGATTGGATCGCGCTCACGGTTGGTGTGGGCAAGACTTTTCAGATCGCCATGTACAACCTCAAGACCGGCGAAACCCAATTGCTGACCGATCATAAGGGGGATGGCATCGAGCCTGTCTGGATGCGGGATGGCCGCCACCTGATCTATTCGTTGCGCGAAGGTAGCACCAAGCGCCTCCATCTCTTGGATACGCAGACCGGGCACACGACCGCTCTGCATTCCGCTCGGTTCGGAGAGGCGTCCGAAGCGGATTTTGTGTATCCATTCTGATCCCTTCCGTTTTTGTGTTTTTATGCGTATCCGTTCCTTCAATGCCCTTCGCCCGGTTCCGGCGAAGGTAGAACAAATTGCAGCGCTTCCCTATGATGTTGTGAGCACAGAAGAGGCCCGTCAGCTTGCTGCCGGAAACCCTCTCAGCCTGTTGCACATCACCCGGGCCGAAATCGCGTTTCCTCCGGGTCATAATCCGTATTCGGAGGAGGTCTATGCTCAGGCCGTGAAGGTCTGGGACTCGCTCAAGGCGTCGGGTAGCCTCGAACGCGAATCCTCCCCTTGCTTGTATCTTTACCAGCAACAGATGGGCGAGCACCGTCAGCAGGGGCTGGTCGGCCTCTGCAATGTCGATGACTACCGGGAGGAGCGGATCAAGAAACATGAGAAGACCCGGGCCGACAAGGAAAACGATCGCACGCGTTTAACGTCCGCGATGTCCGCCAATGCAGGACCTGTCTTCCTCACATATCGGGATGACGCCGGTGTGACCCAGGCGATTGCGGATGCGCAGGAGCAGCGTCCGTTATACGATTTTGTTGCGCCTGACGGCATTCGCCACACCGCATGGCGGGTTCCAGCTCCGGATGCTGTTGTGGAAGCGATGCGCAAGGTGCCTTGTTTTTACATTGCGGATGGGCACCACCGCGCAGCCAGTGCGGCAAGGGTCGGCATTGAGCGACGCAATGCGAACCCGAAACACCGGGGAGATGAAGACTACAATTGGTTTCTCTCCGTTATGTTCCCATCCTCCACGCTCAGGATATTGCCCTATAACCGTCTGATTCAGCACTTCAACGGTCACAGCGCTTCAGATGTCTTGGCGGCTCTGGCAAAGGTTGGAGAGATCGCGGATTCCGGTCGGGATACGCCGTCGAAAACGGGCGAGGTTTGTTTCTACATGGAGGGAAAATGGCGGACCCTGACGTTTAAAGCCCAGGATAATCTCGATCCGGTCGGGCGTCTCGATGTCAGCCGGCTTCAGGACTTGGTTCTTGCTCCGTTGTTTGGAGTTGAGGATCCGAGGACAGCTCACCACATCGATTTTGTAGGTGGTATCCGCGGCACAGAATATCTCAAGCAGCAAGTGGATGCGGGCCATGCCACCATCGCGTTTTCGATGTATCCGGTATCGGTGGAAGAGCTGATGGACATTGCCGACGCGGGGCAGATCATGCCGCCAAAGAGCACGTGGTTTGAACCAAAGCTGCGCTCCGGCCTGTTCCTCCATACATTTTGAGGAGTTTTCCTGAGGCGGGTTCGGGTTCCATGACGGGATCGAACCCGCTATTTTATGCGGACTCCGCTGGGTGATCACCGGAGACGATCGGGATTGGTGATTGCACTTGTCCTCACGCAATTGTGAGTGCGGACTCAGTCGCTCCATGGAAAACGCTTGCGTCCAGACGTCAGCGGGTGTTCTGCGCGGCGACCGTCCACGTATACCGCAACCCATTCCGCAAGGCGCTGACCGAGCCTACGGGGGGCATCCTGTTCGCGCTCGGTTCTGGGTTGTCCCGCCACCGTGGCACCATAGTGGAGGGTGAACTGATGGGCCACATAATCGGTCACCCCAAATGTCAGCATGCCGTAATTCATCATCATGTTGAGAAGCGCCTGGCAAGTCAGTTCAGCCCCGCCGCCCCATCCACCCTGCGATGAAAATGCGCATCCGATCTTGCCGTCGATGTGACCCCAGTCGTTGGCCATTTCAACATCCCAGAATCTTTTCATTTCCCATGCGATTCCGCCCATGTGGGTGGGGCTTCCGAGTGCGAGCCCATCGCATGCGACAACATCCAGCCGGGTGGCTTCGGCGATCGATTTGCAGGATACTTCCATTCCATCAATCGATCGGGCCCCTTCGGCCACGAGTTCGGCCATTTGGGCGGTTGCACCGTCCTTTGAATGATACAGCACAAGTATTTTTCCCATGCCTACGCATATTGCCTGCGAATGCCCCAACTTCAAGCCGCTCTGCAAG
>Ga0209723_1003704_pt1 | contig 18022 bp, 13 predicted proteins | sample BiotimSIPDNA_2_FD_185750 | JGI IMG/M metagenome (GOLD analysis project Ga0209723, IMG submission 185750) | Anaerobic biogas reactor microbial communites from Washington, USA - Biogas_R2 time_0 SIP DNA (SPAdes) (version 2) | ecosystem: Engineered > Bioreactor > Anaerobic > Unclassified | place... | reverse complement strand
CCTCCCTTCTGTTCTTGTCCATCCTCATGCGGCGTCTTCGGCCCGTGAATGATGTAGTGCAAAAACGCGCCGCCCACCACGCCGCCCGCCGCCAGCAAACTCAACGGCTTGAGCAGTCCCTTCCAGAGCGAGACGGACAAAGGCACGCTCGGATCTTTATGGATGTCGGCATAGACTTCCGGTTTTTCTTTCAGCACGTACATGAAGTGCGTGCCTTTGACGTACTGATTGCCGTAGGTCGATGCATTTCCGCCCAGCTTTTCCACACGCTTGCCCGCGATCTTGAGCATTTTCTCTTTCGGCCCCCAGGACAGAGCGCCGGTCGGGCAGGCCTTGACGCAGGCCGGTTCCATGTTGTTGGTGATCCGGCTTTCGCACATGTCGCATTTGTAAACCTTGTCCGTTCGCGCATCGTAGCGCGGAATTTCAAACGGGCAGGCCGCCACGCACTCCTTGCAGCCGATGCATTTATCATGATCCAGGCCCACGGTGCCCGTGGCCTTGTTGTAATGCAGCGCGCCGCTGGGGCAGACCGTCACGCAGGCCGCGTCCGTGCAGTGCATGCAGGCTTCCTTGCGGAAAAGCCACTTCACATCACCCTTATCGTCCACATAATCCTGGAAGTGAATCAGCATGAACGTATTGGGATTCAGCGCAGGCGGGTTCTGGTAAGTGCCCCGGTTTTCCGTCTGCGAGGCCTTGAGCGCGTTCCACTGTTTGCAGGCGAGCTGGCAGCCGCGGCAGGCCGTGCATTTCGAATCGTCGTATAATTTAATTTTTTCGGTCATCTTACTTCACCCCCTTCTTCACAACGTTCGCCATGAAGGCTTTGCTCTCCGGGATCATCGTATTGGCATCGCCGATGGTCGGAACCAGCAGGTTGGCGGAATCGCCGTGTGTAAAGACCTCGGCTTTCTTGTCGCCGGGATTGTAAGGCCGGTCTTTGGTGGTAATCCAGCCAAAGTGCCAGGGGATGCCGATCTCATGGATGATGTTGCCGTCAATGTTGAACGGTTTGAAACGCGGCGTAACAATGGCGGTGCATTCCACCTCGCCGCGGGCTGAACTGACGATGCATTTATCGCCGTTTTTGATGCCTTTCTCCTTGGCCAGATCCGTTCCGATTTCCACAAACATGCCGGGCTGCATTTCCGCGAGCCACGGACACCAGCGGGTGAGCACGCCCGTCTGCCAGTGTTCGCTTACGCGGTAGGTGGAACAAACAAACGGAAAGCGCGGATCACAGCTTGTAACGTTGGAGTATACATCCAGATCAGAACCCACGCCCTCCTTGTCGAATCGCTTGATGGCGGGGTTGTTCTTCTGCGGCGACAGCAGGTTTTTGTCCACCGGACATTCCAGCGGTTCATAATGCTCGGGGAAAGGACCGTCGGCCAGACCTGGTCCGTACAAACTGGCCACGCCGTCCGGTTTCATAATAAACGGCGGCCGGCCCTTTCCGGGATCGCCCGCCCCATCCGGCACATCACCAATCCATTTCGTTCCGTTCCATTTAATGACGGCGCGGGACGGATCCCAGGGATTGCCCTGCGGATCGACAGAAGCGCCGTTGTAAATGATGCGGCGGTTGACCGGCCACGACCAGGCCCAACCGGGAGTAAGCCCTAAACCGGTGGGATCTGCCGTGTCGCGACGCATGGGCAAAATCCCTTTATCGGGTGTCACCGAACCGCAGTAAATCCAGCAGCCGGACGACGTCGAGCCATCCGCCTGCAGCCAGGCAAACGTCGGCACCAGATCGCCTTTTTTGAACTCCTTGAACTCGCCCTTCTTGGTGGGGTTTTCCACTTTTTTATCGACCAGGAAGAAGCCGTTGATTTCAGCGGCCACTTTGCGGGGATCGTAGTGGAAATGCTTGCCCGCCATCTTGCCGTAGGGCCAAGTAAGCGCCGTAATGGCTTCCTTGTTCGGGCCGCCCTTCTTTTCGTAGAGCTCCTTTACCTTGAAGAAAATTTCGCTCATGATGTCGCCGTCCGGCAGAGCTTCTCCCGGAGGATTGACGGCTTTGTAGCGCCACTGCTGGAGCCGGCCCGAATTCGCAATGCTGCCTTCCTTTTCGATGGAGGCGGCGCAAGGCAGCATGAAGACTTCCGTTTTGATCTTGGCGGGATCCATGCCGGGGCCGCGCCAGAACGAACCGGTTTCGTTGTCAAACAGGTTCACGTTCACCATCCAGTCCAGTTTGGTCATGGCCTGGCGGGCTTTATTGGAGTGAGCGCCGGAACAGGCCGGGTTCATCCCCCAGGCAAAAAAGCCCGTGAACTTTTCCTTGTACATCTGGTCAAAAATGGTCAACCAGGAATAATTCGCGCCGTCATCGAGCTTGGGAAGAATCCGGTACGCCTCATCGACCGACATATTCATACCATAAAAAGAGCGAAGCAGACTGGCCGAATATTTCGGGAAATTCTTCCACCAGTTGAGGGAATTCGCCTCTTTGGTTTTCGGTGTGCGCTTTTCATTGTATGCCGCAAACGTTGGGAGCGACGCCGTGGGAGCTCCCAGATATCCGGGCCAGATGTGGAACAGAAGCGCGTGGTCGGTGGAACCCTGAACGTTGGATTCTCCTCTCATCGCCGCAACGCCGCCGCCCGCAATGCCGATGTTTCCCAAAAGCATCTGGATGATCGCCATTGTGCGGATATTCTGCACGCCGACGGTGTGCTGCGTCCAGCCCATCGCATAGAGATCAACGCCGGCGCGGTCAGGCTTGCCGGTGGAGCCGTACAGCTTGTAAATTTCGAGGAGTTTGTCAACCGGCGTCCCCGTGATCTTGGAAACCGTTTCCGGCGTGTAGCGGGAGTAGTGTTTCTTCAAAAGCTGGAAGACGCAGTTGGGATTTTTCATCGCCTGATCCTTACGGATGACGCCCGCGCCGTCCGTCTGATAAGACCAGGTGTCTTTTTCATATTTCCCGTTGGTCAAACCGGAAAACACGCCCTTGTTTTCGCCCGGCATTTTAAGCGCCGGGTTCACCAGGAAGGTGGCGTTGGTGTAATGCCTGATGTACTCTTCAAAATAAAGTTTATTGTCGAGAATGTATTTGATCATGCCGCCCAGGAAAGCGATATCCGTTCCTGAACGAAGAGGTGCATACAGATGCGCCTTGGAGGCCGACTGCGTAAAGCGCGGATCCACACAGATGATTTTCGCATCTCGCGTGTTGACCGCTTCCTGAATCCATTTCCAGGAGACAGGATGGTTGGAAGCCGGATTGCTTCCCATGATTAAAATCACATCACTATTTTTAAAATCGACCCAGTGATTGGTCATTGCGCCGCGTCCGAACGACTCTGCCAGAGCCGGTACAGTCGGGCTGTGTCAGATACGGGCCTGATGTTCGATGTAGACCAGGCCCAACCCCCTCAAGAATTTTTGATACGTGAAGCATTCTTCCAGGTCCATCGCCGCCGATCCTACCGAGGCGATGCCTTCGGTCCGGTTGACGAGTTCACCCTTCGCATTGGTTTTCTTAAAGCTTGCATCGCGGCTTTTTTTAACATTTTCCGCGATTTTCTCAAACGCCCATTCCCACTCGACTTCTTTCCATTCCGTAGCGAAAGGCGCGCGGTAAAGCGGTTTGCCCAGGCGATTCTCGTTGACGGCCATCTGGTAAATCGAACCGCCCTTGCTGCACAGCGATCCACGGTTGATCGGGCTGTCCGGATCACCCTCCGTGTTGATGACTTTACCGTCGCGCACGGATACGATAATGCTGCATCCGACGGAGCAATAAGGACAAACGGTGGTGGTTTCTTTGGCGTACTTGATCTTCAGTTCCTTCGCGTGCGCGGCTGCGGGTGTTAGGCTGATGCCCAAACCGCTCACCGCTGCGACAGCTCCGGAAAGTTTCAAGAAACCTCTTCTGCTGACGTTCATGAATTCCTTCTCCTTTCCCCAAGATTTACATATTCAGTGCATCTTCCCCAAAGTTGTCGAAAAAAATTCCCCTTGCCCGGCTTTTGCCCGGCAAATGCTCAGGAGAAGACATCATGGCAATAGGAAAAAACCATTTTTGCTCCCCAGTCGCTATATATGCAATACAGAACCTTGTCAACAGATTATTGGTCAAAATCATGAGTCATTCCAAATACATATGTCATATTTGACATAATATGGAATGTCTATTAGATCACCATCTTACAAATTTCCCGGCTGGCGAGGAGAACTAAAATGACTTAAAGTCAAAGCGGAAAAGAACGAAAAGATCCAGCTCAAAATGACTTTTAGTCAATCGATCGTTAAATTGGTTCGGATTTTTTACAGGGAAACATCCGTTGGGATTTGCGTATACAGATGCCTTTGTTGACGTCCGAATCTACCTTGATCGCTCCTTGGGCGAATACCCGAATTGCATACCCCAAAACAAGGACAGCGGCAGAATCTTTTCCGCTGATGTCGCTGCGGGTTTAGTCGTCATCCTGAATCAATAATTTTCGGCAAACATCTTTGAATTCACTATCGAGGGAAACTTCCTGTCGACACCGATAACATAAACGCGTGTGGAAATCAGAAGTGACATTTCCGCACCGTCGGCATTCATCAACGGGCGAAGTATAGATGCATGTCTTTTCGAAAGGCTTTGCGACCTGTTCTCGCGCTCTTTCTATTGCTTTTTGTTCACAAATCAATTGACAAATCCGACAGTCGAGACAAAACCCACTGGTAAAATGATAGGTGCAAATGCCATCTTCAACGATACGGTGCAAGGTTCCTGAAGGGCATAAAAGAACGCAAAGACCGCAATGCACACAACGGCTGTTTAAGGTGATGGTTGGCCAATACGCAGGAAGTGAGCCTTCGATCATATTCCTGGAATAGACTGGAGCCAGGCGACGGCGCCAGTCCGGCAGACAGGTTCCGGGACGGCCTTCACCGCTGGACAGGGAAGAAGACGTATTGGCGCCGAGTTTATCATCCGGCGTTTCCCTGACACCCTCCTTCACCAACGATAAAAACAGGTCTCTGCGTGAAGTCACTTTCAACCCGGCATCCACTGCCTTCAGGTTTACCTTGACGCGGCTCCGGTTGCTTTGGTGTATCAGATTGAACCGGGGCGTATGTCCTGAGGCTGCAAGCCATTCAGCCGCTGTCTCGATGCTGCATTTCAGGCGGGGAAGCGTCTTTTCCATGGGACATTGCCGGCATTGATCCAGACGAAGTCGAACCTCGGTTTTCATGCCTGTTTCGTACCAGCACCCTCGAGTCACGATCGCCAGACAAGCCGGCAATCGGATGGCGCCTCTGTCCCGGTTTTTGTCATCCTGATAGGGGGAGGAATGACGCCCGCAAAAAAAATCTGTGATTTTCCAGCCTTTTTCTTCGATTTTTCCAACGATCGAGGTTTCATCCCACCGGCTGGATCCAAAAACCTGCACGGGACATTCACTGAAACACAGCCCACAACCGACGCATTTGTCCTTGTCCAGAACAATTCCGCTTTGATGGAAAGTGACGGCGACGGCATCCGATGGGCACAGATTTTTGCAGTGCTGGCACTCTACGCCACAATACGTCCGGTTCAAACACCTGTGCCCGGCGATCGCAATCGAATAACCCTTATCAAACAACATGTTGTTCCACCATTTTCGTACCGGCCTCAAGGCAAAGCATCATGCAGACAAGAAATCTCGTTCACACATGAACTTAGACGCGTCCCGGCAGAGAACACAAAATCTCAAAATCTTCTGACCGGCGGCAATCATTTGCAGCAGTGCTGCTTTTGAGATGACCTGACATTGGCAAGCATTTACTCCGCGGCCAACATTCTGGCCATGCAAAAGCTTCCAATTTCGCCGATCGTCTTATAAAAATCCATCTGCGCGGATGCAATACACATATCAAAAAAATTCTTCGCCCATTTCTGTAAATGGGACTGTAGGAATTCCCTGATTTCATGTTCCCTCTGCGCCAGTTCCTCCCAATTGCCGTCCCGGATGCTTTTTGCCTTCTGCAAATAGAGGTACATCATAAATTCCATTTCTGTGGCCATATGGTCTGCGGGTTCATTTATTTGCCGAGCCATTTCGAGTCCCGCCTTCTTGTAGCAACGCTCCGCATCGCGCGCTGCCGGGCTGATAAACAGGGATGGTCTGGATTGGAGATCATCTTCAGGGTTATAAAGGAACGTCGTTTCATAGATAGCTATGGCCGGTTTTTTGGGGTGGGTAAATAAGCGTGTATACTCCCGGCGCATCTGAGTCAGCAATGCCTCTTTGTTTTTTATGTCTCCCTTCACAGCAATCAATTGAGTCCGTATTTTCCCGATTTCTTCTCCGGAAGAATTCAGCTCCTCGAAAATTGACAGGACATCATTGCAGAAACTGCCGTCCAATACCCCCAAAGCCAATTCTTCGGTCGGGAAATGCAAAGACATAAACAATAATCTGTACAGGTCCGACGCGGCAACAGATCCCTGGATATCCCGTTCTTCTGCGTTGATTTCCTTTAAAACCGACATTTTTCCACACCTGCCACTGACTTTCCTTTCAAGATATTATACCCCGACGATTATAAAATTGCCTTACCGGATAGCCGTCAGTGATCAGGGCGCCGGTAAGGCATAAGGGTTTTCTATCCGGTCTTGTGTTACGTTAAATAAAAGACAGCCGGCTTGGTGCCTTTGTGGTCAAGCAGCTTCACATAGCGGCGACCTTTGATCGCTTTGCTGACCTCGCTTTGGGGATCATCAATATCGCCAAAAAAACGGGCCAGATTCTGACAGGTACGGATACAAGCCGGCTCCAATCCTTTCGCCAGACGGTGGGCGCAGAAAGTGCATTTCTCCACAACCTTCTCTTTATGCGGGGCAACGCCGTCATCACCCATGGCCACCTCTATGGCGTATTCCGGTTTCTTTGCATTAAATTGCCGTACACCGCTGTAAGGACATGCTGTGATACAGAGGCGGCAACCGATGCATTTATCATAATCCTGGACAACAATACCGTCTTCTCTTTTGTAGGTCGCATTGACGGGACAAACCGCCGTGCAGGGCGGATTTTCACAATGCTGGCAATTGATGGGTAAAAATTCCATCTTCAAGTCCGGGAAATTTCCTTTGGGCGTATCGGGACTTTCTCCTCCAACCGTTATAATCCGGTTCCACCAAATCAGATTGGGCAGATTGTTTTCGACTTTACACGCCACCGTACAGGCGTGGCAGCCTGTACAACGATCCAAATCTATTGCCATTGCATATCGCATGTTTTTTTACCTCCTTTATACCTTTCTCACATCGACCAGACAGTCAAAATAAGCAAAATTTACCGCCATCGGATCTGAAGTCGCGCTGGTCAATTCCTGATAACATCCCTTGATGAATTGTTCCCGCTGCCACCCTTTAGGAATAGACAGAACACCCGGACTCATGGCATCATTAATTTCCGCTTTCAGAACCGCCCGGCCACGATCGTTAAAGACCTCCACGATATCTCCCGTCTTAATATTTCTGCTTTCGGCGTCCTTGCGGCTGATTTTGGCCAGCGGTTCCGGATCGAGTTCGCGTAACATCGGCGTGTTAAACCATTGGGAATGAACCCGATATCTGGAGTGCTCCTGAATGTAAACCAGCGGATATTTTTTAAATAAGGGATTATCGCGCCACGCTTCTCCCGGGGCTTTGAAGTAGGGCAACCTTTCTTTTTTGGTTATCTGCGACAAATCCTGCCCGTAATTGACACGGGGCAACGGGTTCTCCGCATAAAGCTGAGCCCGGCCAGCGCTTTTTGTTAAAAAGTATTTCTCACCACGGATGTACGGTTTTTCGGAGGTTCCCTGCACCCGGACGGCTTTTTCAGCTTTCAAGCGATCGTAAGTCACGTTCATTTTACGCAGCGCGTCCGTATCCAACATCATTTTGACCCAATAGGTATCGTCGACGCCTTGGGGGAAAAATTTCTCCAGCCCCATCTTGCGCGCAATCATGCCGAAAATTTCGACCGGCGGCTTGCTTTCGTATAAAGGTTCAATCGCCTTTTCCTGCATCATCATGTAGGGATTGTTGTAGGAGACGCGCAGGTCGTCGACTTCCATCCAGAAAGCCGCCGGAAGAACAATATCCGCATATCTGGCCGTATCCGTAAGCTCAAAATCAATCACAACATGAAAATCAAGGTTGGGCAGAATATCCGTAAACCATACATTCTGCTGGCCCATGTTGCTCATGGAATTTGAACAAAATGTCAGCATCGCCTTGATAGGATAAGGCTTGCCGGCCAGGGCCTGATCTTTCACAACCTGGTGGAAAATGGTTTGCGGAATTTTTGACGTTGCCGCTTTTCCGTTTGTATAAAAGGCGCCCTTATAGTTCAGGGGCATATACATCACATAATTTCCGACAAAACCCGCTCCCTTCACGCCGATGTTGCCCGTAAGCGACGCCATGACTAAGGCGGCGAATGCCCACAAATGGCCGTTTTGATAATGATCGATGCCGTAATTGGTATAGACCATGGTGGGACTGTCGGCATAGGTCCTGGCCAGATACTCAATCTTTTCGACGGGAATTTTGGTCAGTTCGCTGGCTTTTTCCACAGTGTATTGCTTCACGTGATTCTTAAGCAGCGTAAAGACCGTTTCAACATCCAAGCCCTTCACGTTGTAGGTTCCTTCGATTGCCACATCTTTGGGACCCGATTTGAGCAGGACCGGCTGATTGGCAACACTGTCCCAAACGTAGAAATCATCTTCTTTGGGATCCGTTTGGGAATCAAAATCACTTTTACGCAGCATTTTGCCGTTATCTTTCCGAACAAGGAAAGGAGCGGTGGTTCGCGCTTTCATAAAGGGAACATTGATCAAGTTATGACCGATAATGTAATTTGTCATCGCCAGGGCAAGCATCAAATCAGATCCGGGAACGATAGGGATGAATTCATCGGATTTATTTGCCGTTGCCGAATAGATGACATCAATGTCGATGACTTTTGCCCCTTTTCGCTGCGCTTCTTTAATAATGCGCCAGTTTTGGGGCGTCGAGTAAACCGGGTTGGAACCCCAGATGATGATTTTTTTCGCATCCAGCAGGGTCATGGGTTCACTTCCCCACAACCAGACACCGCCGCCGATGACGCGATCCGTTCCATGACCTGTTGCTTGATCATAGCAGACATTCAGCTTGCTGGCGCCGATCGAGTTCGCAAATCTCTGATACATCCCCAGGCACCCGTTGACAAAGCCGTAATCGCCCGATGCGATGTCGAACATCAGCGCCTCGGAACCATACTTTGACTGGACGGCCGTAAACTTCTGCGCAATCTCATTAATCGCCGCTTCCCAGGAAATTCTTTCCCACCTATCTTCGCCCCTTTTCCCAACCCGACGCATGGGATATTTGACGCGGGTTGGGCTATAGGTTCTTTGGACCAAAGATAACCCTTTCAGACAGCTCCCGGTATAGATGCCATCCGGATACGGAGCCGGCGTTGTTTTGACAATCTTGCCATCTTTCACATGGGCGTTTAAACGGCAGCACTGGAAACAATTTGATCGGCAGACTGTAGAAAACAATGTTTCCTTGCCTGCTGAGGAACTCTTTTCGTCCGCCGCCACCGCCAAAGCTTTCATTCCAGTGCCCAGAGGGTCTGATGCAACTGCACCCGTTGCCACAGCCGTTGCTGCGGAAACCTTTAAAAAAGTTCGGCGGGATAATTTTGAAAATAATGCGCCTTTTTGCGTTTCATTTTTCATCTCACTAACCTTCCTTTCATTTTAAAAGCGCTTGATCATCACGACACATCTCTTGAAACTTGCATCATTCTTTGATCGGTTGCGCGGCCGCGTTGTATTGGGATTGTAAAAACTGAACAACAAGAACATACACGGCAAGAACGGAGAGTCATCCCCGTTTCACGACTTCATCAATCAGACGCGCTAAAAGCAAAGTGAGGCCATGTAAAAATCGACACGCCACATAAACTTATCATTTTAAAAGCGAATGGCTGTCGGCGTTTCAACGCCATCACCTATTCTCGGTTCGTTTTCAATCCTTTCTTTACCTTTAAACCAGACACAACACCTTCGATCTGGTGGTTAAAAGGATACAGCAGTTACCGGTATTGTCAATATGTTATATAAGGCATAAGTGTTCGTCATCCTTAGGAAATATGATCATTAATATTTTATGCTGATGGATTGCTGCTCAATGTTGTGATCAGTAGTTTTAATCTCATTGGAAAAATCCATTGCCACATCGATTAAGCGATACCTAAAAAAAAGCCGCAGTGAATCGCCCCCCTGGTTCCTGCGGCACAAGCGGAGAAAATTGCACAACGCCTGTTCACCTGATGCACAAATTCCTTTGACCGCAAAAAGCGATCACCAGGGCGCCGACGGGAAACGCCGTGGGCAAAATGATTTACAAGCAAGACGGTTGTTTTGTTTTACGATAAACTGGCGTTTATGTCTTCAAGATCAAATTCACAAAGCGTAAGTGAGGCCGAAGCGCGGGCGTGCCGCCGCCCTCGGAAATGATTTGCATAACGCGGGCGGCATCGGCAACGACGGCGCCGCCCAGATGCGTGACGGGCGTGTCCTCGAAAATTTCCGGCACCAGCGGAGTGGAAGGACCTATCACCGCGACGGTGCGCGGCGCTCCCAGAAGGCTGATGGTTTCTTCAAAAGTATTGTTAAGCAGCGTCGTGGCCGTGATAATGGCAACGTCGCTTTCCTGAAGCGCCTTGCGCCTGTCCTCCGGAGATAACAGACCGATACGCTCCGGATTCTTTTCAATGATGGAGAGGGTTGCGCCGGTTTTGCGGATGCGATCGACCAGCGGCGCAAAAAGTCCGACCATCGCAACATTTACACCCGGTTTCAAATCAAAATATGTCGTCGCCTCGCGGTCTTCCACAGGATTGGGGGGGGGGCCGGCAAGCGCGTTGGCCACGGCCACGCCCATTGCGCGATGCAGGGCATTTTTGCCGTTGACAAGATATTGCAGCATATCCGAAGCGGATGAACCCGCATAGGTCCCCGCATCCTTCAAAACGGTACATCCGCGTGGCGAGGAATCCGGCAACACGGCAGCCAGCCCCGCCGAACCGTCATCCAGTCTCACACCGACATAGCTCAAGCCGATGCGCAAATCAGCAATCCGCCGGTCCTTTGCGGCAGGCGTGAACCTTTCATAAAGGCGATGCAGCAAGGCGCCTTTGTATAGCGCGGTCATTTCTTTCCCCTTGCGTTCTCGAAAACTACATTTGTGTAAGGCGTTTCGCCCTGACAACTCCGGCATTTTTCTCCGTCGCGCGTGGGGTAAGCCTCGCCACAGACCACGCAGACGGCCACGGGACCCATTTTTTTCCGGCGAACTTTTTCCGGATCGACATGAAGATGCTGAATGCCGAGCAGGCCGTGCCCCGCCTCTTTGATCTGCGCCAATAGGAGATCGGAATCCTGCTCGCTCTTCTTCTTTTTCTTGAGGTACCAGTCGTAAATCTCCGGCCAGGCTTTAAGTTTTTCCGTATCCAGGTAAACCCGAACGCCGCGGCCGCTGTATTTTTCGTAGAGCGTCACGGCAAACTTACCGAACGGAACAATGGAAAGCCAGCCGTTGCCGATGGTGCAGGGGGTCAGAATCTGCACGGCGTCGGGCAGGCACACCGGCGTCTCGCAGACCGCATCGAAAAACTCTCCTTCCGGCAGATGCTTCATCGCCAGGTCGACCATGAAACCGCCGATAATCAAACCGGGGGCAAGATTGCCGTGAAAGGACTTCACCAGATGGAGGTACTCTTCATACGAATAGGTACAGATGTTCATAAATGCTTACCGCTCCTTATTCTGCGGGGAACAGCCGCGACTTTTCCCCGCACATGTAGTTTAATACACCAAGGCCAGCCTGGGCTCGCGCGCGCCCCGGGCCGTCATTCCTTCTTTGGGCTCGCGGGTGATCGTACGCTGCATCCAGCCCGGATCCTTTTTTCCGTCCACCACCGGCAGTATTTCGTCGGCCAGGAAAAGGGCCTCGTTGATATCGTGGGTCACGTAAATCACGGGACAGGCGAGGTTTCCCTTGAGACTTTTAAGCTCTTCGCGCAGACCGCGGCGCGTCACGACATCCAGCGCGGAAAACGGCTCGTCGAGCAGGAGCAGCCGGGGATGCCGCGCCAGCGCCTGACAGATGGCGCAGCGCTGGCGCTCGCCGCCGGACACCAGGTGCGGCTTGCGTTTTTTCAGGTGGCCGATCTTGAAGAGGTCGAACAGACCGTCCACCTCTTTTTTATCCACCGCGGCAAACGCGGCGTTGTCGAAAAGATTCAGATGCGGGAAGAGATTGTAATCCTGAAAGACATAGCCCAGGCGCCGTTTCTGCGGTTTGACGTTGATCCCGCAGTCGGAGTCGAACCAGATCTCGTCGCCGAAAACCACCCGTCCTTCGTCGGGGCTTTGCAGCCCCGCAAGCATCCGGATGATCGTCGTCTTGCCTCCACCGGAAGGGCCGATCATCACGGTCATCCGGCCCGGCAGGCAGGAAAGCGACACGTCCAGATCGAAATATTTGAGTCTCTTTTTCAGGGCGGCGAAAATCATCATGCGCGGGCTCCTTCGTTGAGTTTATTGATGAGCAGCAGAAAGACATAGCTGATCGGTAAAAAGCTGAGCGCGATCATCCCCGCCGCTGTGTAGTTCATCATCTCCACGGCTTCATAAATGGCGATCGAGGCGACTTTCGTTTCGCCGGGAATGCTGCCGCCGACCATCAACAAAACGCCGAAGGCGCCGATCGAGTGCAGAAAAACCAGGACGGCGGCCGCGGCGATGCCGGAAACCGAATTGGGAAGAACCACCCTGAGAAAAGCCGCCCGCCGGGACAATCCCAGAATGTAGGCGTTTTCCAGGAGCCGGCGGTCGATCTTCGAGAAGGCCGCCTTCATGGGTTGAATGGCGAAGGGAAGGGAATAAATGATCGACGCGACGGTGATGCCCAGAAAAGTGAACAACAGCGACCCACCGGTGACGGCCTGCCAGATTCCGCCGACCCAGCCCCGGGGGCCCATCAGAATGATGAGATAAAAACCGATCACCGTCGGCGGCAGAGCCATCGGCAGGTAGATGAGCGCTTCGACAAACGATTTTCCCGGGAACCGCGCAAACGCCAGCAGATAGGCGACCGGGGCGGCCAAAACCACCAGAATGATCGTGGTCACCACCGCCAGTTTCAGTGTCACATACAGGGCCATATAATCCATTTAACGGTACCCGTACCTCTTTTTTATTTGGGCGGCCGGATCGGACATCATGTAGGACAGGAAGAGCTCTGCGCAGATCTTGTTTTTTGTGCTCTTTAAAATGCAGCCCGCCTGCACCACCTCCGGCGCCTCCGGAATCGCGTAATAGCAGCCTTTTTTCCCCTCGGCGCCGGCGGCGGCCGACAGGGCGCAGAACCCCGCGTCGACGGATTGTGTCGCTGCGTATTGAAAGGACTGCGCGACCGATTGCGCGATCACCAGCTTGCCTTGCAGCGCCTCCCACTGCCCTGTCTTCTTGAGCGCCGTCATGGCCGCCGTTCCGTAAGGGGCGGTTGCAGTGTTGGCAATCGAGAGCTTCCTGATCTTTTCATTTGTGAGAGCGTCCTGCCAGCTGGCGGCCTTGCAGAAATTTTTATCCGCCGACCAGAGGATGGCCTGACCGCGCGCGTAAATAAAGATTCCGTCCGTCGCCCCCTGCTTCTGCAAAAGATCGGGCCGCTGTTCATCCGCGGACAGAAAGACATCGTAGGGCGCGCCGTTTTGAATCTGGCTGTAAAGATTGCCGGTCGAGGCAAAGGTCGCTTCAATTTTCACGCCGGTTTTGCTTTCAAAGTCCGCCGCGATTTCCTTGAAAGCGGAGATGAAATTGGCCGCAACGGCAACGGACAACTTTTCCTGTGCCGATACGCTTACGGGCAAAAGGAACATCAACACCATCAGTAAGAGGAAGCTTTTCTTCATGAATCGGAAGTTCTCCTTTCATATGTGCTATTTATAGCATAGATGCATTCAAAAAACATCCCGCAAAACTACTGCGGGATGTTTTTCCCCCATCAGTCAGGTCAGCCTGTCAATCCGGACGGCGCAGGCCTTGTATTCAGCCGTTTGCGTGATCGGGTCGTAAACGGGATTCGTGAGCCAGTTCGCGCAGGCGTCGCGAAAATGAAAGGCCATCCAGACCAGTCCTTCCGGCACCTGTTGCGTCACGCGGGCCTTGACCTTGACTTCGCCCCGGCGGGATTTCACCGCAATCATTTCTCCGTCGGCAACGCCGAGTTTCCGTGCGTCCGCCGCGGAAATGTCCGCCGTCTCCTCGCCGAGCAGATCGTTGATCCCCCGGGACCGCCCTGTCTGCGTTCTCGTGTGGTAATGGTACAGGCGTCTGCCCGTGGAGAGCACCAGCGGATACTCCTTGTCGGGAACTTCCGCGGGCGGAATCCAATCGATCGGCTTCAAAACACCCAGGCCGCAGGTAAACTTCCCGTCCTTGTGCAGCGTCGGCGTCCCGCAATGCTCTTCAGTGGGCGCGGGCCACTGGATGCCGTCGCCTTCCAAACGCCGGTATTTGATGCCGGCCATCGACGGAGCCAGAACGGATACTTCCTGGTCCCAGATTTCCTTAGCGCTGTTGGACGCCCATTGATGCCCCATCCTTTTGGCGATCTCTCTGAATATCCACCAATTCGGTTTTGCCTGTCCCGGCGGGACACTGGCCGTGCGCACGCGGTTTACCCGACGTTCTGAGCTGGTGAAGGTTCCGTCGTTTTCGCTCCAGGCGGCCGCCGGCAGAATGACGTGCGCGAAACGCGTGGTTTCCGTCGGAAAGATATCCTGGCAGACCAGGAATTCGGCAGACTGCAAACAATGCTCGACATGGTGAATATCCGGCTCCGTGTTGGCCAGATTTTCGCCGAAAACATAGAAAGCCTTGACCTTGCCTGTGGTCAGATTTTCCATCATGGTCGGCATCATCATGCCCGGCTTGTCCGGCAATGATTTTACATTCCAGGCCTTGGCAAATTTTGCCCGCGCGTCCGCGTTATCGACCCGCTGATAGCCGGGGAAAACGTTGGGCAGCGCGCCCATGTCGCAGGCGCCCTGCACGTTGTTCTGGCCGCGCAGCGGATTCACGCCGCCGCATTCAAATCCGACGTTGCCCAGAAGCATCTGGAGATTGGCGCAGCTCATAACGTTGTTCACGCCGCAGATATGCTCGGTGATGCCCAGCGTGTACATGAGCATGGCCGGCTTCACGGAGGCGAGCCTGCGCGCCAGGGTGCGGATCGTGTCGGCGGAAACGCCGCTGATTTCGGCGGCGCGCTCGGGCGGATATTCCATCACTTTCTTTTTCAGGTCTTCAAAACCGACCGTGCAGGACTCGACATATTTTTTATCGTAAAGATTTTCCTCAATGAGCACGTTCATAATGCCGTTGATCAGCGCCACATCAGAGCCAACCTTGATTTGCACGTGCATTTGCGCGAAATCCACCATATCCGTGCGCCTGGGATCGACCACAATCAGCTGTGCGCCGCCCAGTACGGCATCTTTAACAAAGGTAGAGGCGACCGGATGGGCCTCGCTCATATTTGTGCCGATCATCAAAATCAGCTTGGCTTTTATGAAATCCGCAAACGAATTCGTCATTGCGCCCGAACCGAAAGAAGTCGCGAGACCCGCGACCGTCGGGGCGTGTCAGGTCCGCGCGCAGTGATCGATGTTGTTGGTGCCGATCACCGCGCGGAAAAGTTTCTGCATCTGATACGAATCTTCGTTGATGCTGCGGGCGCAGCTCACACCGGCAATGGCGTCGGGTCCGTGTTCGCTGATAATGCTTTTAAACTTCGACGCCACCAGGTCAAGCGCCTCGTCCCAGGAGGCCTCGCGAAACGCGCCGTCGACTTCACGAATCAGCGGCGTTTTGAGCCGTTCTTCCGAATAAATGAAATCGTAGGCAAAACGGCCTTTGACGCAAAGCCGTCCCTGATTGGGCTGGGCGTCTTCCACGGCCGTAACTTTGGCGATCTTGCCGTCTTTCACATGGAGCCACTGCTGGCAGCCGACTCCGCAATATGGGCAGGTGGTCCGGATCTTTTGCGTCTCCCAGGGACGTCCCAGTCCCTTGGCTTTCTTTTCCGTCAACGCTCCGACCGGACAGACTTCCACGCACTGCCCGCAGAAGACGCATTCGCTTTCGTTGTAAGGACTGTCGCCGCCGGTGACGATCTTGCTTTCCGCGCCGCGATAGCCCTGGGAGATGGCGCGGTTGACCACCACTTCATTGCAGGCCTGAACGCAGCGGCCGCAGAGAATGCAACGGCTGAAGTCGCGGACGATGAACGGATTTTGATCTTCCGTCGGGTAGATATCCTTCTCGTCTTTTTCCCTAAACTGCAGTTTTGTAATTTTGTAGAAATAGGCCAGATCCTGCAGGCGGCAGTTGCCGTTGGCTTCGCACATGAGACAGTTGTGCTTTCCGCTGGCCAGCAGAAACTCGACGTTCATTTTTCTGGCGCGATGAACGAGTTCGCTGTTCGTGGTCACTTCCATGCCCGCCGTCACCGGCGTGGAGCAAGCCGCCATTAACGATCGCGCCCCCTTCACTTCGACACAGCAAATGCGGCAGGCGCCGGTGGGCGCCGCTCCCTTGAGGTAGCAGAGCGTGGGAATTTCCGCGCCTCCGTTGCGCGCCGCATCGAGGATCATCTGCCCCGGTGTAAAAGGAGTCTCTATGCCGTTCAGAATAAATGTTTGACTCATGATCTTTTCTCCCGAAATTCAATATGCCGCTTCTGATATATGCCGCTATTGACATAAGCAACCGCAGGTTACTTACAAAACAATTTTCCTCCTGTCAACGAACAAAGTGACCGGCGGTAAAAAAAGCGCCGCGCACCGAGGAATACCTTGATATTCCTTTATTTCAGAACATTCCAGGGGCAGGGGGTCATGGGTTGGTACCCTTTGTCCTGCATGATCATATCCAAGTGAACCAAGCTGATCGCCGATACATCCATGTCGCGGGCCAAAACATGTCCGGCACGGTAAAGCGTCACCAGGTATTTTTTGCATTGATCGCAAATAAACGCCGACTCCTGGGTTTTGTTCTCGACATAAAAATACTCCATGCCGCCTGGGGCTTCTTTCTCGCAGTAAGGGCAGCTCACCCGGGTATAGCGCCAGTCCTGGCCGCAGGCGCTGCAATGCAAAAACCGTTTGCCTCCCTGTTCTTCGATAAGCGCAATGGACGGAAAGGTTCCGCAAACAGGACAGTAGCCTTTTTCCCAGGCATAGGCACCCAGAGCTTTTGCGACCTCGATGGCCCGCGCCTCGAAAACAACACGGGCCACCAGACTCATTAAAAACGAAGCGTTGGAGGGCGAGGCCGGGAGAGTCTTCCAAACAGCGTCAGCTGCGCCTTCTTCATGGCGCGCGGAGAATTTTAAAACGTCCGCCGGCTGGATTTTTCCCTGAGCAATCCATTCGCCAAGACGATTCATGTCGTCGGCCAGCGAAGGCAAACCTTCCTTTACGGCGGCCGCCATCGCCAAGGCAACTTCTTTAAAATCTTCCCCGTCCGGAATCAAATTGATCTGGCGGATAACGGAAACTCCGGACGAGAGCTTCTCCCGGTCGATTTGCGAAACGTCCAGCGGGGGAAGCGCAAGGCCCGCCGCCAACTCCCGCTCTCGGAGAATGATCGGACCAAAGGCCCTAAGAAGATTTTCCGCGTGGGGGTTCTGTTCGATCGCGCGGTCGATGATCGCGGGAACTTCAGAGGCCGCCTGAGAACTTAAAATCATGGAGATCCCTTCCTGTGTAAAATTCGTTTCTAACCGGCAAAAAGCGGTGCGCACCGGAAAATACGCGCCGCTTTTGCAGGGTGCTGCAACAAAAGTTTTTTACGCGGAGTGTCCGTGGGCGTCGTCTTTCTTTTCCTCGCCCCAGGCAATCAGCTTGCCTTCATGCTCCATCTCTTTTACCCACTTCGGGTGCAGCATGGTGAGCACCTTCTTGTCCATCCAACC
>Ga0209723_1003700_pt1 | contig 18040 bp, 16 predicted proteins | sample BiotimSIPDNA_2_FD_185750 | JGI IMG/M metagenome (GOLD analysis project Ga0209723, IMG submission 185750) | Anaerobic biogas reactor microbial communites from Washington, USA - Biogas_R2 time_0 SIP DNA (SPAdes) (version 2) | ecosystem: Engineered > Bioreactor > Anaerobic > Unclassified | place... | reverse complement strand
AGGCTTTTCTCCTTTTTTAAATCTCCCCTCTTTCACAAAGAAAGAGGGGAGGAAGGATTGATTTTATGATACGGAAAGTGAATATTGCTGTGATTGGTACCGGGCGCATGGGCAGTGTGCATGTTGCTAACCTGGTGCGGCAGGTGCCGCTGGCAAACCTCTCGGCTATTTGCGACATCAGGCTAGATGTAGCCCAGAAGGTGGCGGATGACCTGGGCATCGAATATGTGGTGCAAGATTACCATGACCTGCTGGCGGATAAGGACATCGAAGCTGTGCTGATTGCCACCAGCACCGACACGCATGCCAAAATTGTTGAAGACTGTGCGCGTGCTGGCAAACAAATCTTCTGCGAAAAACCGCTGGCGCCGACCCTGGCAGAAATTGAAGGGGTGTTAAAGGTTATCGCTGAAACAGGTGTGAAGTTGCAGGTAGGGTTTAACCGCCGCTTTGATAAAAATTTCCAGAAGGTAAAAGAAGTGGTGCAATCTGGGGCGTTAGGCAGACCCTGCATCCTGCGTATCACCAACCGCGACCCTGAATTGCCAAGCATGGCATTCCTGCGCCTATCTGGGGGCATGTTCATGGACATGAGCATTCATGATTTTGACATGGCACGCTTCCAAATCGGCGAGGTAGATGAAGTTTATGCCATCGGGGATGTCTTCATTGACCCAGAATTAAAAAGCTTTGGTGATATGGATACCACGGTGATCACCCTCAGGTTTAAGGACGGCACGCTGGGCACGATTGATAACAGCCGCCAGGCTGTTTATGGCTATGACCAACGCCTGGAGGTGTTATGCTTGGATGGTGTGGCAAAGGCCGAAAATGAATTTGAAAACTCGGTAAGCACTGGCAACCCATCTGGTTTCCATTCTGCGCCAGCAAAGCACTTCTTCATGGAGCGTTATGCCCCCTGCTATATCGAAGAAGTGCGCCAATTTATCGACGCGGTGCGCGAAAACCTGCCGACCCCGACCAATGGCATGGACGGTTACATGGCCGTCGCCATTGCAATGGCTGCTGCAAAATCCGTGCAGGAAAAGCGGCCAGTAAAAATGAGTGAAATTATTAATATATAAACATAAACATAAGGAGTTTTGACAATGACTGAAAAAATTGTACCTGAAGGTTATTTACCGTCTGACCAACCTGACCTTTTCTTTGAAGATAACGCGGTTGGCAGGCTTAAAAAAGAAGTCTGGGATGCTAGTGATGAGGAAATCGATGCCATTCTAGCAGATTACGGCATCCCCTCGCCCGTTGAATGGGGTAAACCTGGTTCTTATATTCAGACCACCACGCGCTGGCAGGTGGAAGCAAACCGTAAAAAGAACGACGTTGTCTTTATCCCGGTGGGCTGCACCGAACTGCACGGCCAGCACTTACCCAGCGCAGCAGACACCCTGTACGTCTCGGCGATTTGTGAAGGCGTGCGCCGTTTCACAGCCAAACGCGGTGCGCCGGTTAACCTGGCCCTGCCACCCCTGAACTACGGTGGTCATCCTTTCCATCACTTGGGCATGCCCGGCACGGTTATCGTGCGTGAACACGTCGTGCGCGAGATGATGATTGACGTGATGCTGGGTTTATGGAATGACGGATTCCGCAAACAATTGATTGTGAATAACCACGGCCAATTATGGATGCTTGAATCCGCTGTGCAGGAATTCCAAAAACGCTACCAGCTGCCTGGTATCTTCCGTGTAATCGATTGGCACCGCGGCGTGCGTGAATTCTTCCGCCCCAAGGAACGCGGCGGTTGGATGGGCACTAATTTTGTGCATGCTGACGAATCCGAAACCTCTTTGAGCCTGCTGCTGCACCCAGAAATGGTTGACATGAACTATGCTGTCGATACTGAGGGTATCAGCTACCTGCCAGAAGGGCACTTTGACAAATCGGTTGATCCATACGGGCGCCCAAGCCGCTGGTCTGAAGGCGAAGGCCATTTTGCAATTGAAATTGCAGCCACCCCCGAAGGCGTGGTCGGCAAAGCCAAATCTGGCGATGCACAAAAAGGCAAACGCCCCATGGCCGCTATTTTGAAGTACTTGACCCTATGGCATGATGATGTTTTGGATGCCTTCCCGGCTGGCTCTGTTCCCCCAGTGGAAAAAGTAACCCTGCGCACTGAAAAAGACATGGAACCTTACCTGCGCGAACCGCTTTCTGAAGGCTGGAAGACCGTTTATGGCATCCCGCGCATTGGCCAGGGTACCGAAGTCTAATTAAAAAATAAAAATCATAAACATCAAGGAGTTGAACGATGAAAGGTAAGATGGAAGGTGTGACCCTGGTTGCAGATTGGGATCCGAAACCAGGTTTTAAGTTAGGTGCAAAGGATATTGAAGGCAGGCAAACCTATTTAGGCAGCCTGGTATGGCGCAACCCGCGTATTGAAATCCGTGAATATGATATCCCCACCCCTGGCCCAGAAGAAGTGCTGCTGGAGGTCAAAGCCTGCGGTATTTGTGGATCGGATGTGCATATGGCACAGGCTACTGAGGATGGTTACATATTTTACCCAGGCCTGACCGGTTTCCCCAGTATTTTAGGGCATGAGCTTTCGGGTGTGGTGGTTGAAGCGGGCAGCAAAGCCTTTGACAAACGCACCAACAAGCCCTTCAAGGGTGGCGAAGCCGTGACTACCGAAGAAATGCTTTGGTGCGGACAGTGCAAGCCCTGTGCGGATGGCTATCCAAATCACTGTGAACGCCTGGATGAGATTGGATTCAACGTCAATGGTGCTTTTACCAAGTATATCGTGGTGCCTTCCAGGACCATTTGGAGCCTTGAGCCACTGCGCAAGCGCTACAGCGATGATTTTATCTTCCTGGCTGGTAGCTTGGTGGAGCCAACTTGTGTAGCTTACAACGCCGTGATTGAACGCGGCGGTGGCATCCGCCCCGGAGACCGGGTGGTGATTTTGGGCGGTGGCCCTGTTGGCTTGGCTGCCTGTGCGATTTTGAAACGTGCTGGGGCTTCGCAGGTGATCATTTCAGAAACCCAGGAAGATCGCGGTAAGATTGCTTTGAAGCTTGGTGCTGATTACCACATCAACCCCATGAAAGAGGACTTTGCAGAGCGCGTGCTGGAGATTACCGAAGGCATGGGCGCTGACCTGTTTATGGAAGCCACCGGCCTGCCAGAAGTGGTCTACCCAGGCATTGAGCAGGTCATCTGGGAAGGCCGCACGCTGAACAGCCGGGTGGTTGTGACTGCACGCGCAGAAGCGAAGATGCCCGTGGCAGGTGAGGTGCTGCAGGTGCGCCGGGCACAAATCATCGGTGCACAAGGCCATTCCGGGCACGGCACTTTCCCCCGCGTGATTGAGTGCATGGCCAGTGGGATGGATATGACCCACATCAGTACCAAAAAGATCACCCTGCACGAAGTACCAGAAAATATTATTAGACTGCAGACCGATCGCTCGAACGCAAAAATTACCTATATTGCATAAAAAATGAAATGGGCAGCAGCCTTCTACTGAAGGCTGCTGCCTTGATATGGAGCAGTGCCATGAAATTATCTGTCGTGCTTTCGACTCAACAAACCAGTTTCCAGGCCGCCACCCTTTCAGGCGGTTTGGAAGACAATATGAAGTGGCTGGCGGCGCTTGGATATGAAGGGGTGGAGCTAGCGATCCGTGAACCGAAGATGGTTAGCCTGCCAGATTTGCTGGCTCTGACCAGCAAATACAACCTGGCAGTGCCAGCGGTGGGTACAGGCCAAGCCTGGAACGAGGAAGGTCTGTCTTTTACCGACCCAGACCCAAAAGTTCGGCAGGCAGCCATTGAGCGCATCAAGAGCCATGTGCCTGTAGCAGCGGGATTAGGGGCTGTGATCATCATTGGGCTGGTGCGCGGCATAATTAAACCTGGAGTAAGCCAGGAACAAGGCATGGATTGGGTGGTTGAGGCTCTGCAGGCATGCAGCCAGGAAGCTAGCACAATGGGCGTGCGCTTGGCGCTTGAACCGATCAATCGCTATGAAACCAGCCTAATCAATAACGTTGCGCAAGGCTTAGACCTAATTGAGCGGGTTGGGGCAGATAATTTTGGCTTATTGCTGGATACTTTTCACATGAATATTGAAGAGCCCAGCATCGAAGAGAGCATCCGCGCTGCAGGCGAACGTATATTTCACTTCCACGTGGCTGATTCAAACCGCCTTTACCCAGGCGGCGGTCACCTGGACTTTCATTCGATCCTGAAAACGCTCAAAGATAGCGGCTACAAGAGCTTTGTCTCCGGCGAATTTATGGCAATCCCGGATGGGCAGACCGCTACTGAGAAAAGCATAGCCGCTTTGAAACCGATCATGCAGTCATTAATTTAAAAACTCCCAGGTTAAGCATAAAAATAGCTGCCTGGATAAAAAAACCTCCATTGGAGTGAGTAAGCTTATGCACGAAATACAATCGAAACCCGTCCCAAGTGTAGACGTCAAACAGGTCAAATGTATCCATGGCTTTGAGGCCATCCAGCGTGATTACCCGGTTTACCTGACGGATGAATCAAAGCTCTCAGCAAAGCCTATTGATTATTTATGGTTCCCAAAAGATGAGCTTGAGTTAGCTGCCGTCATCCGCGAGATGAGCCGGCTTAATATCCCCATCACTATCGCGGGCGCAAGAACCGGATTGGTGGGGGGGAGTGTACCCGAGACAGGCGCGTTGGTCTCCCTAGAACACCTGGACAAGGTGGAAGGCTTATTTTACGACCCCCTGGCAGAAGAATGGCGCCTGAGGGCACAAACCAGCTTGAGCTTGAAAGCCATTGATAACATGCTGCAATTCAAGCAGTTCCCCAACCTGGAAAAGCACCCGGATGAGTGGGTAAGGTCGAATTTTGTGCGTTTTAAAGACGATCCGAACAGCTACTTTTACCCGCCTGACCCAACCGAAATGAGCGCATCCCTGGGTGGTTCGGTGGTAACGAACGCCTCTGGTGCACGTACGTACCGTTTTGGCCCGACGAGGGCATGGGTACGCGGGCTGCGGGTTTTTTTGGCTGATGGCGAATACCTGGACATCCCACGCGGGAAGTACTTTGCTTCCCCGGCTGGCAAATTTGTGATTAGCAATTCGCGCGGTGAGGTCAAATCCTTCAACATCCCAGGTTACAGCCTGCCGCGAACCAAAAGCGCTACCGGCTTCTTTACTGCCCCGCAAATGGACCTGATTGACCTTTTCATTGGCTCAGAAGGCTTGTTAGGCGTGGTGAGCCGGGTGGATGTTGCCCTTGCCAAACGTGAACCGAAGATTTCGATCATTCAATTCCTAGATTCTGAGGACCAAGCCCTGCATTTGACGCATGCGCTGCGCTCTGATGGGCGTTTGCAGCTCGATTTCCTCGAGTTTTATTCCGAAAATGCCCTGAAATTATTGTCTGATCTGCAGATTGCAGAGCCTGCCACGGTGGGTATGCCAGCCATTCCCCCACAAGCTAGGGCAGCGATTTTCTTTGAATTAAGTTTTGACCCTAAGCAGGAGGCGCTCGATTTCTCAGCTTTGGAAGAGACCTTGGCAAGCTGTGGGGCGGATCTGGCTAACTCCTGGGCGGGCTATGAGCCGCGTGAATTGGAGCGTCTCAAAGTCTTTCGCCACCTGCTGCCAGAAACGATCAATGCCATCATCGCTGAGCGCAAGAAGGATATCCCAGCCTTACATAAATTGGGCACGGATATGGCTGTACCAGATGTGCACCTGGACGAAATCTGGCAGCTTTATAAACAGCGCGTGCAGGAAGAGGACTTGGAGTGGGCAGCATTTGGCCACATAGGCAATAACCATATTCACGTCAATATCCTGCCCAGGAATTTATCAGAACTGGAGAAAGGCATGGTTTTGTACGAGGAATTTGCCACACGGGCAGTGGCGCTGGGGGGTACGGTCTCGGCAGAACACGGGATTGGCAAGATCAAGCGCAAATTTTTGACCCTGATGTATACGCCTGAACAAATTGAGCAGATGCGTCAAGTCAAGCTGGCTATTGACCCACAGGGTTTGTTTAACCCACAGGATATGTTCTTGGGCGAGGTGGCGCAATGAAAATCGTCGTGTGTGTAAAGCAAGTACCGGAAGTTACCAATGTGCAGGTCGATCCCGTCACTGGGACTTTAATCCGTGAAGGGGTACAGTCCATCCTCAATCCTTTCTGTGAATATGCGCTGGATCATGCAGTGCGCATGGCCAAACAGCTAGAGAATGCGCATGTGGTCGCCATTAGCATGGGTCCACCCCAGGCCAAGGATGTGCTGCTGCGCTGCCTGGAATTAGGTGCCGATGAGGGCATCTTGGTTACAGACCGCCAGTTTGCGGGTGCAGATACCTGGGCAACCTCGTACACCTTAGCGCAAGCCATCCGTTTGGCAGTGCCTGATTACGACTTGATTTTGGTTGGTAAGCAGGCTATTGATGGTGATACTGCCCAAGTGGGGCCTGAAATAGCCGAAATCTTGAGCCTGCCGCAGATTACCTATGGCACCCAAATTGGCCTCAGCCCCAGCGGCAGACAGGTGCGGGTGACCCGCGAAGTGGAGCAGGGTTATGAGGTCGTGGAAGCAGCCATGCCTGCCCTGGTCAGCTTCAGCAAAGGCGAGATGGTGCGGCGTGCGCCTTCCTTCCGAGACGTGCTGCAGGCAAGAGAAAAACCCCTGCGCATGCTCTCTGCAGCAGCACTAAACATCCCCGAAGAAGAGCTGGGATTAAAAGGCTCCTTCACCCAGGTGGTCAAGGTCTTTCCCCCGCCAGAGAAAAAGACCGGGCGCTTACTCCAAGATTTAGAAGCGGAAGAAGCGGCCCAAGCCATCTTTGATTATTTAATAGAACGGCGCTTCATTGAATAAGCAGGCGCATTTTGAGATAAGAAAGTTAAAGAAAAGAGAATACAATGCTGAAAATTGACCATGAACGCTGTACGAAGTGTAAACTCTGTATCAGGAATTGCCCTTTTGGCGCTTTAAGCATGGTTGATGACCTGCTGCAGGTTAACGAATTATGCACTTTATGCGGTGCCTGCATCAACGTCTGTCGCTTTGATGCCTTGAGCATCGAAAGGAAAAAAGCGTCTAAGGAAGAGCTGGCGAAATTCCGCGATGTTTTCATCTGGATTGAGCTGGATGAGATGGGAGAAACGATACAGCCCAAGAAAGTGGCACTGGAGCTGCTTGGCAAGGGACGCCAATTGGCAGATGCCTTGGGGGAGCAACTGGTTGCCGTGGTGTTATGCGGTGAGAAATGTCTAGATTTAAACAAACTCGGGCAATTTGGTGCAGATAAGGTGATCTTGTGTCAGCATCCCCTGTTGGGGCAATATTCAACTGATGGCTTTACCCACGCCATGTGTGCCATCATTAGCGCCAAAAAACCAGCTGTGGTGCTTTACGGTGCCACCCCGCATGGACGGGACTTCGCGCCACGCGTGGCAGCACGCTTGAAGCTTGGGTTAACCGCGGACTGTACTGGGCTAGAAATCGACGCAGAGCGTCAACTGGTGCAAACCAGGCCAGCCTTTGGCGGCAATATCATGGCTTCGATTATCACACCTTATAACCGGCCGCAGACAGCCACCGTGCGGCCGAATGTTTTTCCTGTACCCCAAGCAGGGCAAGACCAGGCTGTGAAGGTTGAGATCTTTGACCTGGTCTTGAACCGCTCTGCCATCCGCACGCGTGTGGTCGAAAAATCGGTCATGGCAGATGGCAATGCGACCCGCATTGAAGATGCCAGGGTGATTGTCTCAGGCGGGCGCGGCTGCCAAAAGGCGGCAAATTTGGATATTTTGAGGTCTGTCGCAGGTCAACTGGGCGGTGTTTTAGGCGGTTCGCGTGCGATCGTAGAGCAGGGCTGGATCCCGCATACGATCCAGGTAGGCCAATCCGGTACTACGGTAGGCCCAGAGCTTTATATTGCTGCTGGCATCAGCGGGGCAATCCAACACGTGGTGGGTATGAGCTCCAGCAAAACGATCATCGCTGTCAATAAAGACCCTGAAGCGCCGATATTCAAGATTGCTGATTTGAGCGTGGTGGGCGATGCGGTGGAAATTATGCAAAAGCTACACGAGCTACTTGCTGCGCATAGCCACATATAAACTATAGATAAAAACATAAATCAAGTACAATAAGGACATGCAAAAGATTGTCCTTGCACCTGACTCGTTTAAAGGATCGCTGAGCGCGATTGAGGTCTGCCAAATCCTAGCCGAGGTAGGGCAGAAGCACTTCCCCGAGGCTGAACTGGTGCAGTTGCCAATCGCTGATGGGGGAGAAGGGCTGGTAGATGCGCTGCTGCTCGCTTGTGGTGGGGAGAAAATTTGGGCAGCAGTAGAAGATCCTTTAGGGCGACCAATCCAGGCTTTTTATGGCGTTTTGCGTGACGGCACAGCTGTGGTTGAAATGGCAGCCGCTTCAGGGTTACCGCTGCTTAAAGACAGTGAGAAACAAATTCTAAAAACATCAACCTACGGCACTGGTCAACTCATCAGTTATGCACTTAAACGCGGCTGCCGGGAGTTTATCCTTGGCTTGGGCGGCAGCGCAACAAACGATGGCGGCGCGGGGGCAGCTGCAGCCCTGGGAATTCGTTACCTGGATCGTGAGGGCAGTGAGATTCACTCAGGCGGGGCATTGCGCCAGCTTGAGCAGATTGATACCAGCCAGTTGCAAGCGGGTTTGGAACAAGCCAAGTTCAAGATTGCATGTGATGTCAATAATCCTTTATATGGACCGAATGGGGCAGCTCATATTTACGGACCGCAGAAAGGGGCAAACCCAAAGCAAATTGTTCTGCTCGACCAAGGTTTACGAAGACTAGCAAGCGTGATTCAGGCGCAAACAGGCTTAGATATGCAGGATGTGACTGGCAGTGGGGCGGCAGGGGGTTTGGCTGTGCCTTTCCTTGCTTTTCTACAGGCTGAGCTCATGCCGGGGTTGGCGCTGGTTTTGGAAAAGGTCGGTTTTGATGACCATTTAAAGGGCTCTGACCTGGTGATCACGGGCGAGGGCAGCACCGATGCGCAAAGCAGCATGGGCAAAGCCCTTTCTGGCATTGGAAGGCGCGCAGCGGCAGCAGGGGTGCCGGTGATTGCCATCTCGGGTGCGCTGCAGCCAGGCTACGAAAAATTGTATGATCATGGGATCACGGCCATGTTTGCGACCACCAGGCGAGTCTGCAGCCTGGAAGAGGCTATGAAAGAAGCAGAATCAAACCTGCGCGCGACCGCAGAGGATGTGTTCCGGCTGCTCAAGTACTTGAAAAGTTAAGCTATTTAGAAAGATTTGAGTTTATTTTCGTAGATAGTTGTAAATTATTTCGCACGAGCGACTTTCCATAACCAAAGCAAATACATGCGATATTAAGTCCTGTAACCAAGGTGAAAAATTATTACCGATTGCGCATAGAGTAATAATTGAATTAAATTTCGCTTAGGCTGTCTAAGGAGGTTTCTAATGGAATTGAAGATTATGCGAAATATCCCTGCTTTGTTCGGGCGAATTGCGCCCATTTTTGTGATTTCTGAATTAATTACTTATAATTAAACAACAAAACACTTCCTGGAGGCATGCTATGAAAACCGCGAAAGCTGACCATTTATCCCTCAAATACAAATTACTATACAGTTCTGCCTCAATTGGCCTTAATATTTTGGCCATTACCATATCCACCTGGTTGCTATATTTCTATTCCCCGCCAACTGATTCTGGCAGAACAATTTACCTGCCGATCGGGGTGGTGGGGGCGATCATGACGGTCATCAGCCTGTATGATGCGCTGATTGACCCATTTATCGGGCATTGGAGCGATAACCTGCGCTCAAAGATGGGTCGCCGCAAGCCTTTCATCCTGTTTTCGTTGCCTTTTATTGCCGTGAGCATGGTCTTGATCTGGCTGCCTCCCAGTGGGTCTACCTGGCTGGTGGCGGGGTATTTGCTGCTGGTGATGCTGGCATACAGCACGGCTTACAGCTTGACGGGCATCCCTTATGATGCCACCATGGCTGAGCTGGCAGAAAACAACGCCGAGCGCATATCACTTTCCAGTTGGAAAAGCGTGTTTGGCATTATCGGGGTGATGGTTGGGTCACTGCTAATTGCCCCGCTATTTGAGAGCCAAGGCGCTTTCTTTATGGGGGCGATCACAGCTGTGATAGGCTTTGTCACCATCCTGCTGTCTGTGCCGGCTATCCGCGAAACCCGCAAACCGGTTGGGGAGAAGATAGGGGTCATTGAAGGGCTAAAACATACCCTAAAAAACAAACCTTTTCAAGCGATGCTCATCTCCACATTGCTGGTCCATATCGCCTATGCCATGATCACCGCCAACCTGCCTTACTTTGTGACCTTGGTGATTGGGGGGACCGAAGGCGACGTGGGTATTTACCTGGGCGTGGTGGTGATCTTGATGGTGCTGACCACGCCGCTATGGAACTGGCTGGGAAAGAAATTTTCCAATGCGAAAGTGATGCGCTGGAGCCTGGTATTGCTGGCCTTGTTTGCCCTGACGAATTTATTGGTCGGGCAGGTGGACCTGGTGCCGGCGCCGATTTTGGCTTATATCACCCTAGGTCTGATTGGTCCTTTCCTGGGTGGTTACCTGATATTGGCTTACAGCATGATGGGAAACGTGGTCGATTATGATGAATATCTCACCAAACGCCGCCGCGAAGCCATTTTTTATGGCGCTTTTTCGCTGGCAGTTGGGATAGGTCCATCCATCGCTTCGATCTTGTTGCCTTTCCTTCTGGATACCTTTGGCTACACGGCTGCTAATACGTTGGGCGTACGTCTGGCATTCCCGGTGATTTCATTGGTAGTCCTGTTGGGGCTTTTTGCCTTCCGAGGGTATAACCTAGGCGATTCGATCGAAGAAACCAAGCAAAACCTGGGTTTGGTGGATAAAGAGGTTGAAAATGACAGATGAAAAGATGCTTAAGGCAGGGTTTGCCCGCCAAATTATCAACCCGCCCAAGGGCATTTTGACGATTGGCTTTGGCAACCGCTTTAAAGGCAACCAGGGGGTGCATGATGACCTGACCGCTACTGCCTTGGTGCTTGAATTGAAGGGGCGGCAGGTCGGTTTGGTAGCTTTGGATTTACTGGCAGTGCATGAAGACTTCGCGCGCGAGCTGGAAAAAGAATGCGGTATACCCCTGCTTTTATGCTGTGCCCACACTCACTCCGCCCCGATGAGCTATTCACGCAGTCTGCTGCGGATCAAGGTTAGACATTACGCAAAAGATTTGAAGAGGAAAATAGCGTTGGCCGTCTGTCAAGCTATGGAGGCGTTACAACCTGCCAGCTTGTTTTGGGGCGAGGGCAAGGCTGATATCGCAGTCAACCGCCGGCAACGCATGGCAGATGGGCAGGTTGAGATAGGGGTCAACCCAGGTGGCCCAGTTGACAGGCGGGTGGTAGTATTAGAAGCACGTAACCAGGATGGAGAAGTCTTGGGGCGGCTGGTTAATATGCAGTGCCATGCCACGGTGATGGGGCCAGAAAACTTACTTGTCTCAGCTGATTGGGTGGGTGCCATGCGGCGCAGGCTTGAAGAAGCAGATGGCGGGCTGACGCTTTACCTGCAGGGTGCAACGGGTGATTTAAACCCTAAACTTAACGTGGAAAATGATTTTGAGAATACCAAAAAAATTGGACAAGAAGCTTTTGAAGCCATTGTTGAAATCTTAACCCGTATGCAAGCTCTGCAAGCTGATCGCCTTATCCACCTGCGTTCAGATGTGATGATCCCCCTACAGGGCACTGAAGGCACGGCCAGACCCGGTAAAAAATACCGCCAGGTGGCAAAAACCATCGGTTTACCCGCGTTTTTAGCTGACTTTGCCCTAGATTTCCTCTATCCCTGGCGCACGCGCTTGGAGCAGTTTGAGGGCGCTTGGGCTTTTCCAATCCAGGAGAACCTGCTGGATTTGGGCGGGCTGGTGCTTTCAAGTATGGGCATGGAAGTATTTAACCAAATCGGCCAGCAAGCCAGGAATTTGTTTGAGGGTAAAGCAGCCTTGTTTGGCAGCTTGGTAAACAGCTGTTACGGTTACCTGCCTACCCAGGAAGAATATGAACTTGGTGGTTACGAGGTGGATATGAGCTGGCAAATCTACCGCATGCCCGGTCCCTTGCCTGCTAATGCAGACCAGCTCGCCCTGGAAGGATTGGCACAACTAAAAAGCCAGCTCAATTAAGTAATTTTAGAAGCGAAAAGCTTCACTAACACCATGCAAGAGTTCTGGCGGCATGATTTTTAATGCCTCACCAAACTCAAAAGGCTCGTTGCGTGCTTGGTATTGCGCAAAAAGTGAGGTTTTTGCGACCAACAGCTCCAAATCTGGCTCAGTGAACTGGGCTTTATAACAGCGCAGGGCAGCGTTTTTCTTATCTAATACTGGGCTGATATCCATGATTGTATTAGGGTACGAGGTACTGTGAAAAACAACCGCCTGCAGTGGGTGAGGTTCGTACAATTCATCCACGTTCGGATCACTGGGAATGCGTTTGAAGGGATATAAAAGCGCTGCTTCAGCGGTTGCCCTGGCTGCCAGCAGGTGATCGGTATGTGCCTCGTACAGCATCCAGGGGTCCAGGCTGAAGAGCAGGTCTGGTTTGAGGGTGCGTATCAGCCTGATAATATCCCTGCGCAGGTCGAAATAATTGTATTGGCCAGCGTCAGGATAGCCTAAGCGGTAGTGCTGACTGACGCCGATAATCTCCCCGGCCAGTTCCTGCTCCTGTTTGAGCTGCCTAGCGGACTCTAGTGCATCCCACTCGTCATGGATAACCCCTGCCAGGTCATCGGTAACTGTCAGGTAAATCAGCTCTGCGCCGTTTTCTGCCAGGCGGGCCAGCGTGCCTCCGGCAGAGATGTCATTATCATCATAGTGCGGTTGGATCGCAAGTACGCGCTTTGCTGAGAAGATATCTGGTATTTGGATGCCAAAGTCTTGAAACATGGAAGCCCTCCCAATTTATAAAATCAATAAAAAAAGCAGCAGATTGCGTGAGAAAACACGCCAAAAACGATCCTGCTGCTTTGATTATATGCTGGAAAGTTGTAATTTGGCTAAATTAAACCAATTTTTTAAGTTCAGCTTGCATTTTTGATAGCCGTAATTAACTCATGTTGGCTGGGAATAAGCGAGGAAAACTTTACTTCACCGTTGATCAATATGCAGGGCAGGTTTTTGATGCCCATTTTGTGCATGCGGGCGACGTTTTCAGGCTTGGTGATCTTAAATTCCAGCATATCCACCTGGTCTTCTAAGCTATCTGCAGCCCTCTGGGCAGCGCTGAGCATGTACCCGCAGGCAGCACAGGAGGCAGAATCAAGCGTAAAGACCTCCATTAGCGGTATTTCCAGGTTGGCATAATCGGGTAACTGGATGGCATCCAGGTCAAGATCGGCGGCATGGTAATTTGCCAAGATCAGCCGGGCAGTGTGGGGATCCCGCAGGGCTTGAAGGATGGCAATGACATTGTCTGGTGGGGTGTCGTAGGGCATGTCACAGCCAGGTGAGACGATGAAATTGCCCTCATCGCCAGCCTGGTCGAGCAAATCCAAGGCGAATTTGGCATTATCCTGCTGGTTACCCAAGAGCATGCAGGTTGTCAGGGGGATATTGCCCTGCAGGGTGATGTTGTGGGCTTGGGTAATCTGCCTGGCAAAGGCAATGTCTACGTTTTCGTCCACTGCAATGCAGTCTGGCTTGGTCTGGCACATTTTTTCGATGTTCTTGCTGGCATCGCCGCACACAAAAAAAGCAGAATAGGCACCTAATTGACGGATATGCTCAAAAATGTCAGTAAATCCACGCTCTAGGTAGCGCGAAAAGACGCGTGGGGAGATTTGAGAGGTCACTGGGTCAACAATGGCGATAACATCCATGCCGGCTTGGATGTACAACTCGCTCATGCGATTTGCCACCTGGACGCAATAGTCGACCAGGGATTGTAGGTAAGCAGGATCATCAGCGGTATCGTAGAAAATATCTGTACCGCGCAGGTGCGAGGCTAAGGTAAAGGGACCGGTTACCAAGCCGTAGAGGGCAGTTTTGTCACCAATCTCTGCTTTTACACGCCGCATAGCCTCCAGAACGAGCGGTAAGCGACCATCGTTTGGATTGGGGAGTCGGGTTGGCAAGGCTTTGAGGTCTGCTAGTGGGTGGGTGGCAACGGAAGGGGGCGTATCCTCAGACCAGAGTAAGCTGCAACCTAAGATTTCCGCCTCAATCTGCAGATCAAACACTACCGGCATGCCATCCGGGTCATACAAGCGCTGCACTTCTAAGAGGGACTCTACCAGCTTATCGGTATCGGTCAATACCTCGCGGGCAGTAAAACCCTTCAACTTGCCAGCATGCACCCCGGCAAAGGGTACCCACACTGCTTTACAGACCGGCTCGTGCCTTAAAGTCTTAAATAAACGCTCTTTTCCAGAAGAATTACAACCCATCACAACCTCCATACCATGTGAATTATTGGCTAAATTATAACCATATATGACAACGTTGTCAATTGTTAAGCGGCACAAAATCTTGGAATGGGGCTCAACTGGTGAATTTAAATAAGCAAATTGCACGATTTCCTAGTTATAGTGGTAAATAATGGGGTATAATGTGCGTAAATATGATAACGTTGTCTATTTTTGAGATGAAATGACATTATGACGACTACCATTAAAGACGTTGCGTTGCAGGCTGGCTGCTCAATAAAAACGGTTTCAAGGGTGATAAATAACGAGCCTTTTGTCAGTGCGCAGACGCGCGAGAAGGTGCTGCAGGCAATTGAAGCGCTGGATTATGCGCCAAACTTCTCCGCCAGGCGCCTGGTGACCCGCAAATCATTCACCATTGGCATCCTGCTGCACGAAGCGGGTTTTTACCAGTCGGCCATCCTCTCAAGAATGATGGACATCAGCTACCAGCTTGATTATGACATCCTCTTGCAGAGTTATTTTCCCTCCCACAATCGCTCCAGGGTCAAATTAGCCCAGCTTATTCACGAGAGGCGGGTGGATGGTTTGGTGATTACCCCGCCTTGTGATGTTGATCCCTTCCTGAGGCAGCTGCTTGCCAGTGCTGACATTCCCCAGGTGCAGATCACGCCCCTCAACCGCAGCAGGCAGACTGCTTTTGTGAGCGGGGATGATTACCAGGGTGCCTTTTTAATGACCGAACACTTAATAAATTTAGGGCATAAGCGCATAGCTTATCTTACTGGGCCGCGCAACCACCGCATGAGCATCGATCGCCTGTATGGTTACCGGGCAGCTTTGGATACCTATGCGATTCCGCAAGACCGGAACCTGGTTTTGGATTCGGAGTTTACCTTTGCCGGCGGTTACACAGCTGCCAAAATTATGCTTTTTAGTGACACACCGCCCAGCGCTATTTTTGCGGGCAGCGATGACGCCGCTTTGGGCGCTTTATTTTCAGCCCAGGAATTGGGATGGAAAGTGCCGGAGCAGCTTTCAATCTGCGGCTTTAACGACCTGCCGCAAGCGCAGCAAACCTGGCCAGGATTGACAACAGTCAGTCATCCCATCAGCGATATTGTAGAAAAAGCAACCTTCATGCTGCTCGAAATCTTGAGCGTCCGGCCAGTCAAAGATAAGCAAATCATCCTTCCTTCCAAGTTGATAATTAGAAAATCAACTGGAAGGGTATTTGATTAATTTAACCAAATTTTATGCACATGAGAGGAACAAGATGATGGAAGAACTGCAGAAAGAACTACATAATGCCATAATGGAAGGACAGCGGGATGAAGCCCAAGCAGCCGTGGTCGCCCTGCTTGATGAAGGAGTGGAGCCGGGTTTAGTGCTCAATACCATGATTGATGCCATGGCGGAGGTGGGGCGGCTATTTGAAGAAGGGGAATATTTCGTGCCAGAAATGCTTATTGCTGCCCGCGCAATGAAAACAGGTATGGATGTGCTCAAGCCAAAATTAGTCGATTCAGACATCCAACCGCTGGGTTTGGTGGCTGCGGGCACTGTTAAAGGTGATTTGCATGATATTGGCAAGAATTTGGTGTGTATGATGCTGGAAGGGGCGGGTTTCCAAGTGATCGACTTGGGTACCGATGTAGCCCCTGAGACCTTTGTTGAGGTTGTACGCGAACAGCAGCCAAATATCATCGCCATGTCTGCACTGCTCACCACTACCATGGCCAGCATGAAAACCACTATCCAGGCATTAGAGCAAGCTGGTCTGCGTGATAAAGTTAAGATTCTGATTGGCGGTGCACCCATTACGGATGCTTACGCCAAGCAGATCGGCGCTGATGGCTATGCAGAAGATGCCAGCCGGGCAGCAAAATTAGCAAAGTCAATGATGGCTTAGTTTGTTATTAAATAGCCATAAAAGTCGCTGAAAACACCCAAATTTGCAGTTTCCGGGCAGTTTACAGTAGATTTCTGCATTGCTGGTGAGCCAAGCACTCCCACTTTGCTGAAATGGTTTGCCGGGCGTACCAGGTAGCGTGATGAAATTCAACAAAGGAAGAATTTTTTGGTTTTGTCTGCTTTGTTTTGCCTTTTTCATACTGGCAGCTTGTACGCTGGCAACAACTAAATTGTTTGAGATTCCAGAGCGAAATTATGGTTTAGAAACCCGGGAACAAGTGATTATCGATTTGCCGAGTGGGTCAGTTGAAATCATCTACAGTAACATAAACCATGTTATTCTCTCAGGACTCCTTCCAGAAAACTTAGGGGATGGGCTTGTTGTTGAAGAGAACGACTTAGGTTTATCCATCCACCTTTCAGACCAAGCTCAACAGATGAAAAGATCCCTCCTCAACCAGGTAAGTCTAAAAATCACTGTTCCTATCCAAACCCATGTCGAAGTAAGTACTTTTGATGCAAGTGTCTCTGCAACGGGAGCAGGTGCTGATTTGTCGATCACATCAGTTGGCGGGGCGGTTTCGATCCATGTTGTTGAGGGCAAAGCCCTGGTTAAGGCTAATAGAGGGGCTGTCACCATCAGCAACAGCAGCGGATCGTTCGCTGTGTTTGGTAATTATGGTGCAATCACATTTAGCCAGGTGACGGGAGAAATCACTTCTTCCACGATCATGGGGCAGATCAGTTATTTTGGGGAACCTGCTGTGGGTGACCGCATCCATTTTGAGACTGATCATGGGTCGGTTGCACTCACGGTTCCACTGAGCGCTAACCTGGCTGTAGCGATGAGCTCGGTCAGCGGGGAGGTTACCTGCATCTTTCCAGGCCTGGAAAATAGCAGCCGTAGCTGCCAGGGTGTACTGGGCTTAGGGCAGGTTGATTTGTTTGTTCGGACGGTAAGCGGCAAGGTTACACTGCAGCACGGGGCACTAACTCAATGAGCGATAAATGATTACCTGGAGGGATATGGCATGAACGATAATAAAATGCGCGCGGTTGTTTACTTGGCGCCAGAACAAATTGAACTGCGTGATGTACCGGTCCCCACACCTGGGCCAGGGGAAATGCTGGTTAGGGTGCGGGCAGCTCCGACCTGCGGCACCGACTTAAAAACCTATCGCAGGGGACATCCCAAGTTCCCGCCGCCCTTTGTTTTTGGGCATGAATTTGGAGGGGATGTGGTTGCGCTTGGTGAAAATGTAAGCGGTTTTCGTATAGGTGATCGAGTGACCGCCAATGTCTTTGCTGAATGTGGAACATGCTTTTACTGCCGGCACGGACAAGGTAATTTGTGTGAGCAGCTTGTCTACAATTTTGGTGCTTTTGCTGAATATAATCTTATCCCTGCTTCGATAGTCAAGGGGGCAACCTTTATCATTCCTGCTCATCTTTCATATGAAGAGGCGGCCTTGGTTGAGCCACTATCAACCGTCGTACACAGTGAAAACTTGCTCAATATTCAGCCTGGTGAGCGTGTGGTGATCCTTGGCGCTGGTGGGGCAATTGGCCTGATGCAACAACAAATGGCATTATTGAGGGGTGCTGGACAAGTGATTGCTGTTGGGCACAGTGATGCGCGCTTGGCGGTGGCAAAGGAGCTAGGTGCAACCAGGGTAATCA
>Ga0209723_1003698_pt1 | contig 18051 bp, 6 predicted proteins | sample BiotimSIPDNA_2_FD_185750 | JGI IMG/M metagenome (GOLD analysis project Ga0209723, IMG submission 185750) | Anaerobic biogas reactor microbial communites from Washington, USA - Biogas_R2 time_0 SIP DNA (SPAdes) (version 2) | ecosystem: Engineered > Bioreactor > Anaerobic > Unclassified | place... | reverse complement strand
ACAGAAAGGTTGCATCCGATCTCGGCGTTAATCTCGAGTTGCTCGCCCTGACCATGCGGACACTGCTCAATGGGGAAGTGGCTACTCAGTACGAGGATGAAGACGGCGATGCCTACGACGTGAGGGTCCGGTTGTCAGACCGGCAGCGGCAGTCGATAGACACGCTCACTCACATCGATCTGTTGAGCTCGAAAAAGAGCGCTTCGGGCGGCGACCTCCTGATACCGGTGGGGCAGGTGGCGACGTTCGAGCGGACGGCCAGTTCGGCCCAGATCCGCCACCTCGATCTTGCGCGCGAAGTGCGCGTATTCGCCAATACGGCGGGAAGGGCCATGGCCGACGTGGAGGATGACATCAAGAGCAGGGTGGAGGAGATGAATCTTCCGGCCGGGTACTCCGTTTCCTTTACCGGAGAGTCAGAGGATATGGCGGAGAGTTTCGACTATATCTACGATGCCCTTATCCTCGCGGTCGTGTTCATCTACCTGGTCCTTGCCTCCCAGTTCGGAAGCTTCATACACCCGCTGGCCATCATGCTTTCGCTGCCGTTGTCGCTGATCGGCGTGGTTGCAATCATGCTGCTGACGGGTGATACGCTCAGCATCATGTCGATGATCGGGCTGATCCTGCTGATGGGGCTGGTGACCAAGAATGCCATCCTTCTGATTGACTACACGAAACGTCTGCGCCTCGAGGGGAAGGAGCGGACCGCGGCGCTGATTGAAGCGGGAAGGACCAGGTTCAGGCCGATCGTCATGACAACGATGGCCATGATCTTCGGAATGCTGCCGCTGGCCTTTGAAATCGGCGCAGGGTCGGAACTGCGGGCGCCCATGGCACGCGCAGTTATCGGCGGACTCATCACGTCCACACTACTCACCCTGATTGCAGTTCCGGTGGTGTATTCGTTGCTGGACGATATGGCCGCGAAGTTCGCGCGCAGGAAGACGGTCCTCGAGCCGACGACTTAGCCGGACAGAATGCGCCTGCGCAGTTCAGCGATCCTGCGTGTGAAAGCCCCGTGCCACTCGCAGAGCAGAATCAGTGCGAACAGAAGCCGTTCGTTGAGAATCCCCGCCTTCATATCACGGCCGGCCTTCTCTGCCACCTTTGCCATGTTCAGTCCGGGAAAGGGCTGCCGGGTGAAATAGTCCTGCGGCCCGCCGTTGTTCCTCAGCCATGCGGCAATCCATTGCCGCATGGGCAGAACGAATCCATGTTTAGGGCGATCGCAGATCTCCCGCGGAAGCCATCGGGAAGCGAGTCTTCGCAACGCGACCTTGCTGTGTGCCGGGACCATTCTGTCGGAAGGCGCAAGTCCACGCACCGCGATATCCGCCAAGACGGGATGCAGGTAGGGCGATCTTCCTTCGAGGCTGTTGGCCATCGCCATCCTGTCGAGTTTGACAAGCAGATCATCGGGAAGCCACGTCGCAATGTCCGCCACTGTCGCGCGCTGCAGCGGATCTGAAGCTTTGTCCAGAAAAGCCATCAGGTCGCTTTCCCATTGATCGGGACCATCCTGTGCATTGCCGCTGAAGGATATTCGATCAAGTGTTCCCGACAGCAACGGGAATCCCGAAGGAGTAATCGGTTCGGCGTTATCGATGAGGTGCGTGGGTCGGGAGACGGCGGTTCTCAGAAGCCGCTGCAACATCGTCCGGCCGGCAAAACGACGGTAATAGTGGTAGCCGGCGAAGAGCTCATCGGCACCGTCTCCAGACAACGCTACCGTCACGTGATTGCGCGCTTCCGCACAGAGCAGGTACAGCGGCAGGAGCGCCTGATCGCCGACAGGTTCATCGAGCGCTTCCGCGACGACAGGCAGCAGCCGGTTGAATACGCCGTCGTCGAAAGTGAAATGATGGTGACTGCTTCCGATTCTGTCGGCGACGAGTCGCGCATAGGGGCTTTCATCATGGTCTTTCGAGTCGAAACCGATCGAGAACGTGGCGATTCCTGGTGAAAAGCGCGCGGCTATGGCTGCGACAACCGAACTGTCCATTCCGCCCGAGAGGAAGACGCCCGCCGGCACATCGGCGATCAGCCTCGAAAGGACGGCCTGTTCCAGGGCTTCGGCGAGCTCATCGTCGGGGATTTTCTCTCCGGATCCGATCGGCGGGCGGTAGTAGCGGGACCGGATCGGGACGGGATCGTCAAGCCGGACTCTTATCCTCTCTCCCGGAAGGACACGCTTCAGGTTTCGGAGAATGGTGCGTTCCCCGGGAACGTAGTGGAGCGCCAGATAGTACTGCAGTCCGTGCGAATCGATTTCGTCTCCGATCCAGGGCAGTGCCGCGAGAGCCCGGAGATCGGAGGCGCAGGCGAACTTCCCGCCGGACGAGCCGTAGAAGAGCGGCTTTTCGCCGAAACGGTCGCGTGCAAGGTGAAGTTCCCGCGAGCGCAGGTCGAGAATCGCCAAACCATACATCCCGTCGATTCGGCGCAGAAGTCCGTCGATTCCCCATTTTGCATAGCCGTGGGCAAGAACTTCTGTGTCGCTTTGAGTTGTGAAAACATACCCGCAGGATTCGAGTTCCTTCCGCAGCACACGGTGGTTGTAGATCTCTCCGTTCTGGAAGGCGAGGACCTCTCCCCCTGCGCTTCGAAGCGGCTGCCATCCGTGTTCGGGGTCGATGACCGAGAGCCTGCGTGAGGCGATCGCCCCGTGAGGGAAGCGGAATTCTCCCGTGCCATCAGGACCGCGCGCAATCATAAGGTCCCGCAGCGTTCTGATGACGTGAACCGGTATGTCACGTTCCGATGTATCGATAATGCATACGATCCCGCACATGTGCCCGGCCCTAGCGTTTGCGAAGTACGGCTATCATCTCGGTGTCATTCCGGACCAGGTGTTCAACGCGAAACTTCCTGTCGAGGTACCGGTACGCCTTGCGCACGAAATCCCTGAATCCCTTCTCATCCCAGACGTGAAAGTGAATGCTGTAGTTCATTTCCATTAGCTCTCTGACCTGGACCCCGATTTCTTCTGTGCCTGAGATTCTGTTTATGAGGGTGGCCCATTCCCGGAAGTGCCGGAAGCGCGACTGCTGCGGGCCGCAGCGGTCGTCGTCGACCAGGTGACTGAAGGGAGTGGTCGGCCGTTGTGCATCGAAGCTCTGAGTCTTTTCGGGCACGGCATAATACAGGATCCCTCCTCGCCGGAGTGTGCGCAGATGGTTGCGAACTGCGCCGAGCGGGTTTTCGCAGTGTTCGAGCATGTGATTGGCGATGACGAAATCCAGACTTCCGTCCTGCAGCGCAGAGAGTTCTTCTCCGTCATCGATGATATCGGGGGGAATGATATCGCTCGTGCACAGCTCAGGATAGTGCCTGCGAAGCATCTCTAATGGCAGCCTGTCGACGTACCTGACTACCGTGCCTGGGGCGGTTGTCAGTGGGCGGGCGAGCGCACCGATTTCGATTCCCGATCCTGAGATGAATCTGCGGGCGATCTGCTCTCTTGCAGCCAGCATGTGATGCGGAATCTCACTCACGGCGAAGCACTCCTGCGGCTTCACGGAATGTTTGCCCGTACTGTGCTACCATCTCTTTGAAAGTGTTCAGCGTAGCCAGTACATGGCGGCTGTTTGCGGCCAATTGCCTGCGGTGTGCCGGGTCTCTTATCAGCCCCGCGATAGTCGCAGCCAGTTGCTTGTCATTGCCCGGATCATAGAACAGGCCGTTTATTCCCGGACGTACCTGTTCGCGAATTCCATAGACCGGCGTTGTTACAACCGGCAGTTCGTACGCCATTGCTTCCAGGACGACCCGCGGAAAGCTTTCGATTCGCGACGTGCAGACGAAAATATCGGCGGCACGGTAGTACAGGGCCGTGTCCTCCACTTCGGGGACAATGTGGACGCGGCGTTGCAACGATTCCGGCAGCGAACGCGCCAGCGCGTGAAGTTCATTGCTGTAACTGCCCGCCCGGTCGCCGACAATGAAGCATTGCACCAGTGGATGCAATTTCCTGTCGAGTCTTGCGATCGCTCTTATGAGGTCTTCCTGTCCCTTTCTCGGGCATACTGTGCCGAGGAGCAGCAGGATGATCTCTTCTTCCTTTGCCTGCAATTTCTCCCGTGCAGCTGTTCTGGGCCACCTGCGAGCCTGTTTTTCCAGTCTTCCAAGGTTAAGGCCGTTGTGAATGACCATGAAATTGTGGTGTGAATTCAGAGCGGAATAGACGTTCCTGGTGGCGTCGGCCACAAATATGATGCGATAGGGATAGGCGAAGCACCCGAGCGCCCGGCGGACGATCTCAGGTCCGAAGTGGTCGAAGTAGGTCTGCCACGGCTCGCTTTCCCGCGGATTCCAGATGGAAGGGATGCCTCGTTTGTGAGCGGCAGCTACGGCATAGAAGGTCTGGAGTGTATTGGCGTATACGATTTCGGCCCCGGTGAGTCTGATCGTTTCGGCGAATCTGTCGATCGCGCATTCGTATTCCGCAGCAGTGAAGACGCCCGCGAGCGGGTGAAGGTTGACCTGTACCGGGATGCCCGCTTGTTCATAGAGATCCCTTAACGGACCATCTTCGGGAGAGTAGACGATCGGATCGATCACGCCGTCGTCCTTGAGCTGTACAGTCATTTCAAACTGGCTGTAGGAGGCCCCTTCGCGGTTGAGGTTGAATGCCGCCATGAATGCTCTTACCGGGCAACGATTCTTGCTGGGCACGATCCGCCTGGGCATGATTTCGAATCGTTCATTCGTCAGCGAGAGATGCGGACTGTAGAAAGGGTCCTGTCGGCCGGAATACTTGCTGCGGAAAGCCGCTTCTTGGGAAGGGTCGTCGAGTAACCCTCGTGATGCTCCCTCGTGATGCACAAGTTCAGCACCGGGGACATAGACGCAGCGGTAGCCCAGGTCGGAAAGCCGGTAGCAGTAATCGATATCGTTGTAGGCAACCGCGAAAGCCTCTTCGTCGAAACCTCCGACAGAGAGAAACAGCCTGCGGGGAGTAAGCATGCAGGCGCCGGTGACGGCCGAGTAGTTGCGCACGACTCTGGCATACGAGAGATATCCGTTGTCCCATGCGGGCGAGCACTTGAAAGCCGGGCCTGCGATGCCATGGTAGAGCCCATGGATGACGCCGGCATGCTGGATCTTCCCGTCCGGAAAAAGGAGACGTGCGCCGACGGCGCCCACGCCTTCGAACCGGGCGTAACCCATCATCCGGCTCAGCCACTTCGGTTCCCGTACCTCGGTATCGTTGTTGAGAAAGAGCACGTATTCGGAATCGGTCTGCTCAACGGCGCAATTGTTGATATAGGCGAAGTTGAAGACACCGTCGGGCGACACGATCCTGGACACGGGATGACCGCACGACTCGAGATACCGGAGCGTCTCCGGTTCATCACTCCCGTTGTCGACAATCATGATCCGGTAATTGCCGTAGGTGGTCTGCCGCACAGAGTCGAGGCAGGCACGCAGGTATTTCAGCCGGTTTCTGGTGGGGATAATGATGGTGACGGAGGGGCCCTCGTCCGGAAATTCATGGTGAAAAATCCCGACGTTGTCTCTCGCTGCCCATGCCGGATGGCTTGCGACGGCCCGGATGCCGCGCCGGTGAAAGGTTTCCTGAACTGCCTGCCGTCCCGCATCGATGCTCCCGGGTTTTGCAGCGCCTGATTGTGCGGTCGATCCCGGAATTGCGCGCCAGTGATAGAGGACAAGCGGTACGTGGCCTACATGGCGGGCCAGTTCGGTGGCGCGCAGGGCAAAGTCGTAATCCTGCGATCCTTCAAATCCTGCACGCATTCCTCCCAGCTCATCAAAAAGGCTCTTCCTTACCGCGACCAGATGGCTGCAGAACATGTATGAGAGCAGGAGTTCCGGAGACCAGTCAGGCTTGAACTGGGGGGCAAAGCGTTTGCCGTGGGCGTCGATCTTGTCGTCGTCCGAATAAAGGAAATCGGTGACCGGGTGATCGTTTATATAGAGGGCAACCTCTCCGAGAGCATCGGGGCTGAGCTCGTCATCATGATCCAGGAAAAGGAGGAAATCACCGGTTGCCAGCGACGCCGCGGAATTCGTTGCCCGGCTTATTCCCCCGTTCTCCTCGCGGCGCATTGTGCGGATGCGAGGATCGCGGACTGCCCATTCCTGCAGCAACCTGGCCACCTCCGGATCCGTGCCCGCATCATCCGCGATACACAATTCCCAGTTGGAGTACACCTGACCGGCAACGCTTTGGATCGCCCGCGACAGGAAATGGGGATCAGGGTCGTGTACAGGCATCACCACGGAAATCTTCGGCAGCTGCTCGCCCGCGTGTGCGAGGCGGCTTTTCAGATTTTCGTGGCTTTCCGCTGTCCAAGCATTAACCGCCAGCCATGCGTCATACGGCTCCATCCCGGGCTGCAGCAGGGGAAGATCGAACCGGAGACTGAGATTTCTGCTCTGAAAGCGCTGCCATGCCTTGCGCCCGAGCCCGGCAATTTCGTTAAGAGACGGCAGCCGCCGCGTCCGCCGTCGCCACTGGCGCGCGTTGTCGATTGCGAATCGGGGGAACTCCTTCAGCTGCCAGATCAAGCGTGCGGAACGAAACAGCAGCGACTGTGTGTATTCGATTTCCCGGTTCCGGAGTTCCAGGGTTTGCCTCAGTTCCGCTTCCAGCCGTTCTCCCCTCCCGGCTGCCTTACGTGCCCGTTCCAGTTCGTTCGTCAGGTGAAAGACGCTCGCCCTTGCCCGATCGATTTCCCGACCGAGAGACTCAATTGTCCGCCGAGCCTGGGCCAGCTCCGCCCTGGTTGCTCCGGGCCCAGCCTGAAGGCAGGCACGGCCGGCAGCCGTGACTGTGACGGCATGTCCCAGCCGTTCAAACAGAAGCTGCAGAGACGCTTTTTCGGCTGCGCTCGCTTCAAAAAGCATCCGGAGAGTTACGGGCAATTCCCGTCCTACACCCAGGACCCCGAGGCCGTACGAATGGTTGAACTGCAGGCTTGGATAGGCATCTGCCAGTTCTTTCCAGAGCTTCCACACCCCGAAATTTTTCTCGCGGGTGGCGATGTCGTGCAGCAGGACAACCCCCTGTGTGCTGATTTTGGGGAGCCAGGTTTCAAAGTCCCTTTTCACGTGTTTATATGTATGGGTGCCGTCTATGTGGAGAAGATCGACAGAACCGTCATCGAAGGCGGCGACGGCGTCCGAGAAGTCGGAGCGCAATATCTGTGAGAATTCACGGTACCGGGAATCGTGATAGTTTCTGAATTCGAGATAGACTTCTTCGCTGTAAAAGCCTGCGTGCTCATCTCCCTTCCAGTTATCCACCGCATAGCAGCGCGTTCGGAGTCGCTGCAGCGCGACGGCTTCGCAGAAGGCGCAGTACGAGTCTCCTTTGTGGACTCCCAGTTCAACGAAAGTCGACGGGAGCAGCATGCCCACTAGTGCATAGGCAAAAGGAATGTGCCCATGCCATGCCGCAACATCGGTCAGCCGGTCCGGCACATGGAAGCAAACAGGATGGTCAAGAGGGTTGAAGACTGTACATCCCGGAACTGTTCGGACACCTTCCATCCTGAGTATTGCGGCAGAATCCACTCTTTCCTCCTGATTCTGGAAAACATCAGCTATAGGATATTCCATCCGCTTCACAAGAAAAAGACCCGTCGCTACATGCGGACTCGAAAGGGCCGCTTTTTCGTGTCAGTTTCCATATAAGCCAAATTAAATTAAACGCTTGATCCGAGAAGATAATCGGCAGAGTATAGACATCTTGCCGTTAATACGATCTTGCTTACGACCTCACCCCTCGCGCAAGCTCGAGCAATAGTAAATCCGTGGCCGTCTGTTGAACCTGATCCCTGTGGAGGAATTGACGAGATGAAGAAGATGTACACGAATGCAGGATGGCTGGTGCTTTCGGCCGTGATGGCGACTCTACTGACCCTCATGCCGTCTTTGTTTGCGGCAGAACCGGGGTCCCCGTTGATGTGGGGAGGCAACAGCAGCGGCCAGCTCGGCAATGGAACCGTGGTTCCGAGCAAGTTTCCTTTTCATCCCTTCATCTCTTCGGAGATTACCGCGATTTCCGCAGGGTCAAGCCATACCTTGGCCGTCGATACAGATGGAAATGTCTGGGCCTGGGGGAACAACGGCCTGGGCGAATTGGGCGACGGCACGGTCACGGATAAGAAGACACCGATTCGGGTGAAGATTTCCGGCGAAACATACCTGAGCGGTATCACGGCTGTTTCGGCCGGCTTTCTTCACAGCCTCGCACTTGACACAAATGGCAATGTCTGGGCTTGGGGAAACAATAGCTGGGGACAGGCAGGAGTTGATCCGGATTATGCCGAGTACTGCGTGTTCGCATCGCAGGTCAGCATCGGTAATGTCATCGCGATTTCTGCCGGCCAGGCCTACAGCCTGGCGCTCAAGGCCGACGGCACTGTCTGGGCGTGGGGTATCGAGTTGGGCACCGGCGAGGATCCTGATTTCTCATCCGCTCCGTTTCAGGTTGAGTCGCTCAGCGACATCGCAGCGATTTCGGCCGGCTGGCACCATGCGCTGGCGCTGAACAGTCTCGGAAAAGTCTTTGCCTGGGGAGATAACGAGTTCGGGCAGATCGGCACTGCTCCTTCAGATCCCATCACCTCTCCTGTTCAGGTGAACGGTCTTGACGGTATCATCGCCATTTCTGCAGGCGCATCACACTCACTGGCACTCGACGATCTGGACACCGTGTGGGCCTGGGGTATGAATGACGAGTCTCAGCTCGGCGACGGGACGACTGACCATCGGTACATCCCGGCGCCTGTCAGGGTCTCCGAGGCTGCTGAACTCGGCAGGATCGCTGCAATTTCCGCCGGAAGAGAACACAGCCTGGCCTTGAATCACGATGGAGAAGTCTGGGCCTGGGGCGGCGGCGAAAACGGTGAATTGGGTGTTGATCTGTCTGAACTCGACTGTCAGACCTGGACGGAGTTGATAGGAATTCCTCCCGTTCCGGTTACGGTCACAAGCTGCAAGAGCCTCTACGCGCTGCCTGTCAGGAATTCTGCAGGAGAAGGCCTTCTGCAGAGCATAAGCGCGGTCTCGGCAGGAAACCTTCTCAGTGCGGCAATCGGTCCTCCGCTTGCCGCTGCGACAGTCGGCCTGACGTCCTCTCAGAATCCCGCTCACATTGAAGACCCGGTAACGTTCACAGCCACAGTCAGCCCTGCCGAACCCGGGGGAGAAATGCCAACCGGCACGGTTCTGTTCATGGACGGGGATGTCCTTTTGGGAACCGCCACTGTTGATGCCGCCGGCCAAGCTGCCTATGTCGATGACTCGCTGTCGTCCGGCATTCACAGCATCTCCGCCGTGTACAGCGGCGACAGTGACTACGGTTCTGCGGTTTCAGAAGCGATTGCCCAGCAAGTGCATGAGCCGATCAGGATAGTCACGCGCACGCTCCAGCCTGGCACCGAAGGGGTTTTCTACAGGCAGGAGATAATCACGGTAGGAGGAATCGGCCCGGCAACGTGGTCGGTGGTGGGCGGCAGTCTGCCCGAAGGGCTTCAGGTTGTAGACGGCTTGCTTATCGGGACTCTGCAGAGTTCGGGAGAATACAGCTTTACAGTCAGGGCTGACAATGACACTGACTATGATACCAAATCCCTGACGATCAGAATCCTGCCGCCGGGTGTCCCTTACGGATTTGGATCGAATGATTATGGGCAATTAGGGAACGGATCTACTGAAAACAGCGAATATGGTCCTGTAATCGCTTCCGGTGGAGGACCCCTCTCCGGCATTGGCGCTGTTTCGGCGGGTGCTGAACATGTCCTCGCTCTCGACTCGCAGGGCGGACTGTGGGCATGGGGGAGCAATGGCGGCGGACTGCTTGGAACAGGAACCGCTGAGTGGTACTCGACAGTCCCGGTGAGGCCTGCGGGTGTAGAGGGGCGGGTTTTCACCGCTGTTGCCGCCGGAGCCTGGCACAATCTCGCACTTGATGCAGACGGCATGGTCTGGACGTGGGGGGGGAGCGATTCCTGGCTCCCGTATTCGATCACGCCGACCCGCGTCGTCTTGTCCGACGACGAGGATGCCCCGTACCTCACCAACATCGTAGCTATCGCGATGGGCACAGTCCATGCCCTGGCCTTGGACGCGGATGGCACAGTCTGGGCTTGGGGAAACACCTTCCAGGGTCAACTCGGACAAGGTGATCCTTACATGGCGGGAAGCAATTTCCCGATTCGGGTGAAAAACTCCGATGGAAGCGGCTATCTTCAGGAGATTGTCGCGATCAGCGCCGGAGGTCATGTCAGCGTCGCCCTTACGAGGCAGGGACACGTCTACGAGTGGGGAAGACGCAGGATGCATGAAACCTTCGTTACCGAGCATCTTCCCGTCAAAGTGGTGCATGGCGATGGCACCCCTCTTTCGGACATCGCGGCAATTTCAGCAGGCGTGGACCACGTCCTTGCCCTGACTCATGAGGGTTCGATCTGGAGTTGGGGTGATAACAGCGCCGGACACCTTGGTACCGGAGCGGACACCTGGACCGGAGGAGCATTCAATCCGGTTACGGTGATGGATGGCGGCGGCGAAGACCCGCTTACGAATATCATCGCCATTTCCGCCGGAGGAGCGCATAGCATGGCTGTTGACGCGCAGGGGGATGCGTTGTACTGGGGTATGGACAGATGGTTGCCGTATGGGATCGACACCCAGACAGGTTACGCGGCAGGGATTGCGTCCGGCTACGGGTTCAATCTCGTGCTCGAGAGCAGCCTGGCCGGTACGCCGGGTTGGTATTACTGGGGCAACCCTCCATTTCTCGTCAGCAGCAACCTGACTGACTTCTCCTCCAATGGTTATCACGCCCTTGCACTCGATTCACAGGGAAACGTCTGGGCTTTTGGATCCAACAACTGCGGCGAGCTGGGGCTGGGAGATTACGCCTACCGGTCCTCCCCTACCCAGGTGACCGGACTTGATGGAACCGTCAGGGGATTTACTGAAGTTTCCGCCGGCAGTTGTTTCAGCCTCGCCCTCGATTCCGAAGGCTCTGTGTGGGCCTGGGGAGACAACAGCAATGGCCTGCTCGGAATCGGTGGGGACGATCTTGAGCGGCTAGAGCCTGTGCGTGTTGCGGGCGGCGAACAGGGTGGTTCATACCTTAGCAATATCGTCTCTATCAGTGCCGGCCAGGAGCACGCGCTCGCTGTGGATTCATCAGGACGTGTGTGGGCCTGGGGGGTGAATGAATCCGGACGATTAGGAACAGGCGATTACATTTCCAGCAGTACTCCGGTTGCGGTTTTCGGGCTCTACGGGCACCAGATTGTCGAGGCGGTCGCGGGCGATCTCAACTACGGTAGCTCGGCTCACAGTCTGGCTCTGGATTCCGACGGTTACGTATGGGCGTGGGGGAACAATTACTTCGGCGCGTTGGCGCAGGAGGCGGGCGACATCAATGATCCTATCCCGGCTAAAATTGACGGTCTTGACAGCATCATTGCCATTGACGCAGGAGCGGGCTGGAATATCGCCCTGCGGCAAGACGGCTCGGTCTGGACATGGGGCTACAACGGCTCCGGGCAACTGGGAAATGGCAACCAGATCGGCGGTCCGACACTTCAGCGCGTGATCAATGATGACGATCCGTCGGGCTTCCTGACAGACATCACTTCGATTGTGGCGGGCCATGAGTATGCTATGGCCAAGGCAGGGAACGGGACTTTCTGGGCCTGGGGAAGCAATGATTACGAAGAGATCTGGCCGGGTGCCGATCACAGCAGCGAGCCGGTTCTTCTGAACAACTCTTACGGGTTTACCTCAATCGGCACGTCTTCGTACCGCGGCTTTGTGATCAAGGGATCTTCCTCTCCCGGCACCTACATTGTGACTCCGTCGGCGGGTGCGGGAGGAGCGATTTCGCCGGCGACCCGGACGGTGAATCATAATGGGACAACGTCATTCACGGTTGCTCCCGCGGCCGGGTATCATGTGCAGTCGGTGACTGGCTGCGGCGGAAGTCTGTCGGGCAGTACTTACACGACAGGGCCCGTGACTGCGAACTGCAGTGTGACGGCGGTGTTTGCGATCAACACCTATACCGTGACAGCTGCGGCGGGCGCGGGAGGAGCGATTTCGCCGGCGACCCGGACGGTGAATCATAATGGGACAACATCATTCACCGTTGCTCCCGCGGCCGGGTATCACGTGCAATCGGTGACTGGCTGCGGCGGAAGTCTGTCGGGCAGTACTTACACGACAGGGCCCGTGACTGCGAACTGCACTGTGACGGCGGTGTTTGCCATCAATGCCTATACCGTGACTCCTTCGGCTGGTCCGGGAGGGACGATCACTCCTGCAACTCCGCAGACCGTACATCACAACGGGGCACAGTCTTTCACGATAACTCCTGATGCCGGGTACAGTCTCGCTTCTGTTGCCGGATGCGGCGGAAGCCTGTCGGGCACTACTTACACGACAGGGCCCGTAACGGGCAACTGCACTGTGACGGCGTCTTTCGTCTCGGGTGCGCTTGTGCCGGCGACAAACCTGACTGCTGCGGATTTAGACGACGTGTTCGCCGGTGTCGACGGCCGCGATTTCCATGTCACGTGGATGCCGTCGATTTCAGCCGGTGTTACGCGTCAGGAGATCTACATTCTTCCCGACAGTGTCTGGATCGACACCGCGGTCCACGTCCCAGTGGCCGCTTTCGACGACAATACGACCGCGGAATGGACGGGAGCGGCCGCTCTGGCCTATGACAGTGCCGGAGAGCTTCTGACAGACGGCCCGTACGGGGTCTACCTCGTTTCGAGAAGGCCCGAAACGTTGCCCGACGCTATCCAGACCAGCACGGGCATGGTAGCCGTAAGAGAACCGGGGAATGCGGATGCCGATTTCAACGGGGATGGCAAAGCTGATCTTGTGCTGCACGATCAGACCGGGGGGAACCTCCTGGTCTGGTACATGAACGGTGAGAACACTCTCGAAAGCGAAATCATTGCGACAGGCATAGGTCCGAACTGGAGCAATGTGGGGAGCGCCGACTTCAATGGCGACGGAAGTCCCGACATTCTCTGGCGCAATGATGTCACTGGAGACATCAGCCTCTGGTACATGGATGGTGTGGAAGTTGTAGGTGACGCGTACGTGGCTACTGTGGCCGACCAGGCATGGCAGATCGCCGGGCTGGCGGACCTCGACGGCAACGGCACGCCTGACATTCTCTGGCAGCACAGAGGAGCGGGATTCATAATTGCCTGGTTCATGGATGGCGGTCGGCTGGACAGGGAATCGTATGTTGACTGGGTTCGCGATCTGGACTGGGAGATATGCGGTCTGACAGACTTCAGTGGAGAGGGCACTCCAGATATCCTCTGGCGGCATCAGCGCACGGGCATGGTCAAGATCTGGTTCATGAATGGTATCAGACTTGCGGCTGAGCTGGTCATTGACGTGGTCGATCCTGAATGGGAAATCATCGGAGCGTCCGATTTCGACGGAGATGCCAGAGCCGATATACTCTGGCAGCACCGCTTGAGCCGTGCGCTTGCTGTCTGGTTCATGTATGGACCGACGGTAGGTGCGGGAGCTGGGATAGCGGAACTCCCGGCGTCGTGGGAAATCGTTAACCCGTAAGTTCCACGTTTGCCTTCCCGGTTCCCGGAACCGGGAAACCGGGAAGGCCTCCATCACCTCCGAATCCCTGCCTGCGCTATGCTTCAAAAAGCATCTGCAGCATCTCGGGCAATTCCAGTCTGTTCCCGACTAGTGCGAAGGAAAAGCAGTGGGACATCGATCAGGTGCTTGAACCCGGAAAATAATGTGTACAATATGGCCTTTTGCTGGTATTACGATTTTGCTTACGTCTTGCCCTCGTGCAAGCTTAAGCAATAGTATTGCACAAATCCATCCAAACCAGATCTGTGGAGGAAGTAACGAGATGAAGAAGAGGTACGCGAATGCGGGCTGGCTTTTGGTGTCGGCTCTATTGATGATCATACCGTCAGTGGCGTTCTCCGAGGGGACTGATGAACCTATCAGGATAGTCACACGCCTGCTTCCGCTCGGCACGGAAGGGGTTTTCTACAGGCAGGAGATCATGTCGACCGGAGGAAACGGTCCGACAGCCTGGTCGCTGTTTGACGGCAGTCTGCCTGCAGGACTTCAGCTTGAAGAGGGCTTGATTACTGGAACCCCGGCGGTTTCGGGGACATACAGTTTTATGATCTTGGCTGACAATGATGGTAACTCGGATACCGAGTTTGTGACGATCAGGATCGTTCCACCGGCCACTCCTTATGCATTTGGATGGAATGGTTACGGACAGTTGGGGCACGGAACCACTGAAGACAGCGAATATGGTCCGGTAATCGCTCCCGGTGGAGGGAGCCTTTCGGGCATTGTCGCTGTTTCGGCGGGTGCTGAACATGTCCTCGCTATTGACTCGCAGGGTGGACTGTGGGCTTGGGGGAACAATTACGCTGACCGGCTTGGAACTGCAACTGCCGAGTGGCACTCGGCAGTTCCGGTGAGGCCTGAGGGCGTAGAGGGGAGGGTTTTTACGGCTGTTTCCGCCGGATATGAACACAGTCTTGCACTCGACGCAGACGGCACGGTATGGATGTGGGGCGCCAGCGATTCCCACTTGCCGTCTTCGCCGGTGCCGGCCTGCGTGAGAATGTCCTACGAGGAAGATGCCCCCTGCCTTACCGACATCGTGGCCATTGCGATGGGCAGCCTCCACGCTTTAGCCTTGGATAAGGATGGCACCGTCTGGGCTTGGGGAAACACCTCACGCGGTCAGCTTGGGCAGGCTGATCCTTACATGGGGGGAAGCAATTTCCCGATTCGGGTGAAAAACTCCGATGGAAGCGGCGATCTCCAGGACATCGTGGCGATCAGCGCCTGGGATGATGTCAACCTCGCCCTTACCAGGGAGGGACACGTCTATGAGTGGGGAGCACGCTGGATGGATGAAGGCCGTATTATCAACGCCCTTCCGGTCATGGTGGAGTGGGGCATTGACGCTCCTCTTTCCGACATCGCGGCGATTTCAGCAGGCTTGGACCACCTCCTTGCTTTGGCCCAGGACGGCTCGATCTGGGCTTGGGGTAACAACACCCGCGGACAACTTGGTACCGGGGAGGGCAGCTACCCCAATGGAGTGCCATATCCGGTTAGGGTTCTGGAGCTCAGGAATATAATCGCCATTTCCGCCGGGGGATCGCAGAGCATGGCTATTGACGCGCAGGGGAACGCGTGGCACTGGGGAGTGGATGCATGGTTGCCGTATGAGATTGATATTGAAACAGGTAATGCGGCAGGGATTTCGTCGGGCTACGAGTTCAGTTTCGTGCTCGAGAGCACAGCTCCTTCTCCTATTACCTATACCGTTACTCCTTCGGCGGGCGAGGGAGGAATGATTTCGCCGGCAACACCGCAGACGGTGATTGAAGGGGAAACAACGTCATTCACGATTACTCCTGATGAGGGATATCACATCGAGTCTGTGACCGGCTGCGGCGGCGTGCTGTCGGGCAGTACATACACGACAGGTCCGATAACGGGGAACTGCACGGTGACGGCTGTGTTCAACCGGAGCGGCGAGGTCCCTATTCTGCTGCAGGATCAACCCGGGGGGAACGTCATGGTCGCGCATCTGAACCCTGAGGGTCTCAGCAACGGCGAAATCATTGCGACTCGGGTAGGCACGCAATGGAGCATTATGGGGAGCGCCGACTTCAATGCGGACGGCAGTCCCGACATTCTCTGGCGCAATGACGTCACGGGAGACATCGGCCTCTGGTACATGGACGGTGTTGAGGTAGTAAGCGACGCGTATATGGCTACCGCGAGTGACCCGGACTGGCTGATTGTCGGGTTGTCGGACATGGACCGTAATGGCACGCCTGACATTCTCTGGCGCCACAACAGAAACGGTTATATCGTCGCCTGGTACATGGACGGCGGACGGCTGGACAGGGAAGTGTATGTCAACTGGGTTTTCGATCCCGACTTGATGATTCGCGGCTTTGTGGACTTCAACAGAGACGGCTCTCCGGATATCCTCTGGCAGGATCGGAGTTCAGGCACAGTCACGATCTGGTACATGTCGGAGATCAATCTTACCGACATTGAGACCATCGCCGGGGGCAGTCGTGAGTGGGAAATCGTCGGGGCGGTAGATCTCAACGGAGATATCGCCGTCGACCTACTCTGGCAGCACCGCTCGACGGGCGAGGTCGCTGTGTCGCTCATGAACGGAACAACGGCAATTTCGGAAGGTATCATCGGCGAACTCGATTTGCCGTGGGAAATCGTGAGCCCGTAAGTTCTACGTTTACCTTCCCAGTTCCCGGGTTTTTCCGGGAACTGGGAATCTCCATCCTTCCCGTCTTCCTCCGCACTTGCCCGCTAATCAAGCCGGAGTTATAGTATGCGGGTATCTGTACAGCAGAGGCGGTAGATTCGGGTGCGAAGGCATACGGTACTAATCTGATCGGAGTTGGCAAATGGGCTGGGAATACAGCGACAAGACAAAGCAGTTGTTCATGGACGCCGTCCAGGGGAAACCTGGAACCCATCTGGGCGAAATCGAAAATCCGGACGGGATAGGCGAGCACGGGTCCATCGCGTGCGGTGATGCGATGCGGTTTACCTTCCGGGTGAAACGTCACCCGAGCGACCCAACCCAGGACATAATCACGGAGGCCAAGTACCTCACGTTCGGGTGCACTTCCGCCATAGCTTCCTCCGAGGCCCTGTGCGCGATCATCGAGCAGGGCAATTACACGCCTCTGACTGCGTTGAAGATAAAGAACAGCGATATCGTCGAGTATCTGAACGGTCTTCCTGAGCAGAAGATTCATTGCTCGGTGATGGGAGCAGAGGCACTGGAATCGGCGGTTTTCAACTGGGCACAGCGTCGCGGAGTGGATCTGAAGAAACTCGGGATCGACATGCACGACCAGGAGACGGAGGAGGGGAGGATAGTTTGCAAGTGCTTCTCTGTCACCGAACCCTACCTGAAGCGCAAAATCATCGAACTCAATCTGCGCACGATCCCGCAGATCACGAATGCGATAAAAGCGGGAGGCGGATGTAGTTCGTGTCATCACGTCCCCGGCGGGCTGCAGGACATTCTCGACCAGGTATGGAGCGGACACGCTGCCGGTAACACAGGGCCGGTGCAGCTTCCTGTATTGCCGGCGGAACCGGCCAGTCCGGAGTTTTCACCTTACCAGTTTGCCAAGAAAGTCGAACGCGTCATTGACGAGTATATACGGCCGTCGCTCAGGGGCGATGGTGGTGATGTCGAAATCCTCGATATCAAGGGGACGCTCATTTATTGTTCTCTCAAAGGGGCGTGTTCGGGATGCATGGGGGCGAGCCAGACTCTGAAAATGCTGGTGGAACGCGCATTGAAAGATCAGGTCGACGAAAGAATACGGGTCATAGAGGTGTAAGGCCATGAGAATTATCTACGCCGACAACAACGCCACCACTCAGGTCGCGCCTGAAGTCTACGAGGCGATGATCCCCTATTTCACCGAGTACTATTTCAATCCGAGCTCCATGTATGAGCCGGCGCGCCAGACCGGCCAGGCGCTTGCTGAGGCGCGCCAGACCATCGCCGACTGTCTCGGGCGTGTCGATCCCAAAGAGATCCTTTTCACCGGCTGCGCGACCGAAAGCAACAACACGGCTATTTTCGGGACGGCGCGCGCCAATCCTGACCGCAGGCACATAATCACGACGCAGGTGGAGCACCCTGCGGTGCTTGAAGTCTGCCGCGAACTCGAGCGCAACGGGTACAAGGTGACCTATCTTCCTGTCGACCGCGAGGGGAAGCTGAACTCGCGCGACTTTATCCGTGCCCTCACGCCCGACACTCTGCTCGTGTCGATTATGCACGCGAACAACGAGACGGGGGTGATTTTCCCGATCGAAAAACTGTCGCGCATAACCAAGCAGACCGACCCGGAAATAATATTTCACACCGATGCGACTCAGACGGCGGGGAAGCTTCCACTCGATTTGACCTTCGGACTCCCTTACGTCGATATGCTTTCGTTTTCAGGGCACAAGCTT
>Ga0209723_1003697_pt1 | contig 18058 bp, 10 predicted proteins | sample BiotimSIPDNA_2_FD_185750 | JGI IMG/M metagenome (GOLD analysis project Ga0209723, IMG submission 185750) | Anaerobic biogas reactor microbial communites from Washington, USA - Biogas_R2 time_0 SIP DNA (SPAdes) (version 2) | ecosystem: Engineered > Bioreactor > Anaerobic > Unclassified | place... | reverse complement strand
GTCTGTAAATAAGAAGAAATAGGAAAAAGGCAGTGATAAGAACATAAAGCAGTCCCTTCATGGTCTGAAACACCAACATATCAGCATCATTTTTGACAGAAGGAAAACTAATGCGATCAGATATCAGAATCCACCCTGCTCCGACAACGAAATAGATCAACGATATCCTAAGCGCAGGTCTAATTGGTGATCTGTTAATGCCGAATTTCATAAGCTCCTATGACAGAATATTGAACAAAATACAACTTTAGTAATAAAAATAAGTAAAAAAGAAAGGTAACAAAACAATTAACTGAGATTTGCGTAAATTGAAAAATACAATAAGGGGATGATTGATGAACGAAAAGCGAATTTTGATAATTGACAGCAACCCCGGAGATATTCAGGAAGCCTCCTCAATTCTCTCAACAGATGGCTATGAAGTAATGCCGGTAATGGGCTTCACGACAGCCGGAGGCCGTCTTGAAGACGGTGGTTTTGACCTGATTCTGATTGACGTTACTGATAGTAACGCAGATAGTTTCGAACTTTGCCGGGTATTAAAGGAAGATTCCCGATTCAGGGAGATACCTCTGATATTCACCACTTCGCGCCCTGACTGCAAGGAACTTGCCATGGGATTCGAGGTTGGGGGTGATGATTATGTTACAAAGCCTTATTCCTCAAAGGAACTACTAAAAAAGGTAAGGAATCATCTGGATCTGAAATCATATCGTACTCTACTTGGCAATACAGACAAGACGCTTGACCTGGCGAAAGTAAACAAGGAACTTGAGTTATCTGTTAATGAGCTGAAAAGGACAAACGAGGAACTTAGTCGTCTGGAAAAGTCCAAGCAACAGTTTCTCGATATACTTGGTAGCGAGCTGTCGGGTGCTCTCAATGAGATTACTGCTATGCTTCAGGTTATCAAGTACAAGGTGGATTCCAAGAAAGTGGCCCAGCTTGTTGACCACATTGACCACTCAATGTCCAAGATTGAGATTTTTGTAAATGCTGCACTGAGAATATCAGAACTGCAAAGCCTGGGATCCGTGCTTAAGCCGGAACGTGTTGATGCAGGCAAGCTGATTGGCTTTGCCATGTTTAGCCTTGATGAGAAGATACGTCGCAAGATGATTCATATAAATAATCAGACTAGCTCGAGGTCGGTATTTATTACTGGTGAAAGCCAACTTCTCAAAGCTGCTATGGTTATAATTCTAGACTTCTTTATGGAAAGAAACCTGCCTGATGCATCAATCGATATTGACGTGAGAAGCAACACCAGAGGAATATCAATCATATTCAAGGACAATGGTGCAAGTGTTTCAGAACAAGAGATAAGTTCGTACCTGGACAACTTCTACCCCGGGCAATCACTCAACTTTGCTGCAATGATAGCCGAGTCCCATCTTGGAAAACTGTCAGTTGCCAACAGAGATGATTCTCAGGGAATAGTAATAGATTTTTCATTATATATTGAATAAGAGGCTGATTGCCCAAATAGGTAAAACAAACACCTTAGGTTATGAGAGAGATTTTAAAAGTATGTCTGCTGGCTGTAATAATTTTTGCAGGATTGGCTGTAGCAACAAATGCTGCCGCACAGCAAAGCGGCCAGACAGAGGTAATTGAGTATTATGCAATTCCATCTCCGGATGAAATACTTAGTTACATACACAACAACGAAATAAGTTATACCCCATCATTGCTAACCAACCCTGACAATAGCAGTCATTATCAGACCTCTACAGATCAGATGCTTGCTTTTGGTATCTACCTGGCTGATATGGCATATGCTGTAAGTTTTGAACAGAGTGGTACAGCCCTACGCTTCTTCGAGGTAACTGAGTCCATGGGTAAAAGCATGAATATCTTTCCTCCCGAGATTCTGAATATAGGTGAAAGATTATTACGTAGTCTGGATAATCTGGACTCAATTAATGCCCTTTACGATGAGATGTATCTCGTAGTAATCTCAAGCCTGCATGATGCAGGTCGTTTTGGAGAATATGCAACGATTTCAGCAGGTGGTGTTGTTGAAGCCCTATATCTGGCCCTTAATTCAAGGGATTCTAAGATTAAGGAAGACGCTTTCAGGATGAGAGTATGGGAACAAAAGATGATTCTTGAGCAACTTGAAACAATGAGCAACAAATACCTCACTGAGTCCCAAAAGAAGAAAATATTGGGAGATATGAAGGACCTCTATGCTGCTTTTGACGAAATACCCACTCAGGATGCAACTACTAGTGCTGAGAAAAGGAATGATGGCGCAGTAGTGCTTGGAAGTACAAAACCAGCCCTGCAACCAGCTTCAATAGACAACATTCACAAGGCAGTCAATGACCTTAGAGCCAAATGGGTTAAATAGCCATAAAGAAAAAGACTTAATAAGATGAAAGCACCAGTTATCAAATTACTACTAATATTCACCTTAACAGCCTTTTTTGTGCCTGTCCATGGTCAACGATGCACAGGCTTTGACAAGCGCTGTGCATCTGCCCCTGCACAGTTTGAAGCCAGTTCATTGTCGCGCTCCGTATCCATGCGAAAAGGCAGAAAGGTTGTAATCACACAGACCTTTTATGGCAACTCCGAATACTTTATCTCAGTATGCGGCAAAAACCGTCTAGGTAACATCCATTTCCGACTTATATCTGTAGATAACAATAATACTGTCCTTTACGACAACGCAAGCGACTCTTTCAAGGATTCTCAGTTGTTTGTAATCAATAACACGATGAACGTACGTATTGAATTGTCTGCTCCTCATTATTTCGATGATAGCAATTCTGAGTGCGCGGGGATAAAAATATTTCGCAGCAAAAAAGAGATTTGATTTATCAATATTTGGCGCTCACTCAATTTTTCCTATATTTGCACACCGAAAAAATAAGGGGTCCGGTAGCTCAGCTGGATAGAGCAACAGCCTTCTAAGCTGTGGGTCGTGGGTTCGAATCCCGCCCGGATCACAAAGAAAAGCCGCAAAATTTCTGATCAACAGAATTTTGCGGCTTTCTCTTTTTTACTATTGGCTATATTTGCAACCTTATATACTACCTTATTACTCAATCTTACCCTCTTCCTCAAAGATTGCATCAACTGCGGCAATAATTACCATGTTGAGGATGTCGCGTACTGAACTTTCAATATTAAGAATGTGTATCGGCTTCTTAAGTCCCATCTGGATCGGACCTATAGTTTCACTCATCCCGATTTCGAGCATCATCTTGTAGGAGATATTTGCCGAACTCAGGTTTGGAAATATCAGGGTGTTGACATCCATATTGTCGATCTTGGAGAAGGGGAACATCTCATGTCTCAACTTCTTGTCGAGGGCATAGTTGACCTGCATCTCTCCGTCGATAAGTATATCAGGGCGCTCGTTGTGGATGTCGGCAACTACTCCACGTACCATTGCTGGACTACCTGAATTTCTCTCTCCAAAATTGGAGTACGACAGCATAGCCATTACAGGAGTAATATTGAATAGTTGTACTGTCTTATGTGTCAGCAATGCAATATCCTTCAGTGTTTGAGCATTGGGGTGGTTATTTATAAGCGTGTCTGAAAAGAAGAAGGTTCCCAGCTTATTGTGAACTATGTTAAGGCCGGCAATATGGCTAAGGCCTTCACGAATACCCACGATTTCAATAGCTGGCTTGATGGCATCGTCATACTTGGTATAGGTACCTGTCAAACATGCATCTGCTTCACCTGCCTCAACCATTGCAATACCAAAGTAATTGCGGTCATACATCTTTTCATAGGCCTCGGCATAGGTCATTCCATCGCGCTGTCTCTTATTGGCAAGAGCTTGTGCATAACGTCTGCGTCTTGCCTCTTCGCGATCGTGGCGCATATTGATGATCTCTACACCAGTCATATCAAGTTCCAGTTCATCAATAAGCTTTTGAAGCCTTTCCTCATTACCCAGCAGTATTGGGATACAAAGACCTTCATTCTTTGCAATCTGAGCAGCCTTTAGCATATTGGCATGATTTGCCTCTGCAAAGACAATTCGCTTGGACTTCTTCTTGGCCATCTCAGTCAGGCTTCGCATCAGCCTGTTGTCAATACCCATTCTGCCACGAAGCTCATCCTTATACTCTTCCCAGTCAGTTATTGTCTTGCGTGCCACACCACTTTCAATTGCAGCCTTTGCAACCGCAGGTGCAACTGTTACCAGCAGTCTTGGATCCAGCGGTTTGGGGATAATATAGTTGCGTCCATAGTTCAGCTTTGCATCATCATAGGCCAGTGCAACAACATCGGGAACTGGTTCCTTGGTTAGCTGTGCGATCGAAAGTGCAGCAGCCACCTTCATCTCTTCGTTGATACCGGTAGCACGGACATCAAGTGCACCACGGAAGATATAGGGGAATCCAAGCACATTGTTAACCTGGTTGGGATAGTCACTTCGTCCTGTAGCGAATATTATATCAGGACGCGAAGCCATTGCATCATCATAGGATATCTCAGGTTCCGGATTTGCCAGTGCAAACACAATAGGATTGTCGGCCATGCTTCTCACCATCTCCTTAGTAAGGACATTGGCAACTGAGAGGCCCAGGAATACGTCACATCCCTTCACGGCTTCTTCAAGCGTATCTACATTAAGGGCTGTTGCAAAGGGTTTCTTGCGATCATTAAGATCCTTTCTGCGAACCGAAATAACCCCCTTGCTGTCAACCATTACTATATTTTCCTTTTTTGCACCAAGATGAATATAGAGGGAGGCACAGGAAGAAGCTGCTGCTCCGGCACCATTGACAACTATCTTAACATCCTCTATCTTCTTGCCTGCCAGTTCAAGCGCATTTATAAGTGCAGCTCCTGATATAATTGCAGTTCCGTGCTGGTCATCATGCATCAGAGGAATGTCAAGCTGAGCTTTCAGCTTTTCTTCTATGTCAAAGCACTCTGGTGCCTTAATATCTTCAAGATTGATCCCGCCAAAGGTTGGAGAGATAGCTTTAACAACCTGAACAAACTTGTCGGGATCCTTCTCATCGATTTCTATATCAAAGACATCAATATCTGCGAATATTTTAAAAAGCAATCCCTTTCCTTCCATCACTGGCTTTCCGGCAATTGCGCCAATATCACCCAAACCAAGGACGGCCGTTCCATTTGAAATTACGGCAACCAGATTTCCCTTTGTGGTGTAGTCATACGCATGCTGAGGGTCTTTCTCAATCTCAAGACAAGGCTCGGCTACGCCAGGCGAATAAGCAAGCGCTAAGTCGCGCTGTGTGGTATAGGGTTTTGTAGGTATAACCTGGATCTTACCCGGACGGCCCTCAGCATGATACTGCAGAGCCTCCCCTTTCCTGTTAGAACTCATATTAAAATCAATTTCAGGTAGTGAAATAATTAATTGGAAATATCAATTTTAAGGAGCAACAGTAAAGCCGCAGCTTTGTTGCTTATTATAAAGGAACTGTTATTTCTTTTTCTTTTTGGGTTTTTCCTCGAAGTCAATAAGTTCGTTAACAACAGATTTCCAGTCGTACTTAGCATCCTTTGAAAAGTCTATGGTTGCCTCATAATCTGTCGGATCCAGCTCCAGTACCTTTATTGGATTGTCAAGATATGATTCTATCTCTTCAAGTTTTTCCTTTTCCTCCCTGCCACAGAATGAGACAGCAATACCTCGGTTAGTACCGCGACCTGTTCGTCCCACACGGTGAACATAGTTCTCAGGATCATCCGGAAGGTCATAGTTGACTACATATTCAACATTTGGAATATCAATGCCCCTGGCACTAACGTCAGTGGCAATGAGAACCTTGTTTTCGCCCGAGCGAAAACGATCCATTACCTTGGCCCGGTCTTTCTGAGCCAGATCACCATGTATAGACTCTGCCTTTAGGCCTACCCTTTCCATTGCCTTCACAACCCTTTCGGCACGAACCTTGGTCCGCACAAATACAAGTATCTTACTCTCAGGGTGCTCTCTTATGATACGTTCAAGAAAAAAGCGTTTGTCGTCCATCTCAACATACATCAGGGAGTGATCGACATTTTTGGAAACCGGGTCTTTGGGAGATATCTGAATGCGGACGGGTTTATTTACAAGGCTGTATGCAAGATCCTTGATGGTCTTGTCGATTGTGGCAGAGAAAAACAAAGTCTGGCGCCTCCTGGGAATGCGCCTGACAAGATCCTGCATATCGTTATAAAAACCCTTCTCAAGCATATGGTCAGCTTCATCCAGGATAAGGATCTGAACTGACTTAAAGTTGAGGTGCTTCTGTGCAGCAAGGTCAAACATACGACCGGGTGTTGCTACAAGTACATCAACCCCATTTTTGAGGTGTGCAATCTGCGGATCCTGTTCCACACCCCCGTACAAACCGATAACCTTAAGTCCGGTTCCTGTTGCCAGCTCTTTGAAGACATTGGCAATCTGAATTGCTAATTCGTGAGTCGGCACCATTACCAGGCAGCGCATACTGCCTGGTTCAGGCAAATGAGGCCTGGTTGACATTATCTGGATAACCGGTATAGCAAATGCTGCAGTCTTTCCGGTGCCGGTCTGGGCGATGGCAAGCACATCCTCTCCTTTCAAAATCGGAGATATTGCTTTGTATTGAATATCTGTGGGTCGTTTGAATCCTAACCTCTCAAGATTATCCCGTAATGCGGGAATAAGTCCGTACTTATCAAACTTCATATCTGGTAATCAAATCTGGAATGCGAATACTTTAGAAAACAGTCACAAAGATACAGGATTAAAATGAGCATTTTGGGAGTTTCATTTGGGTATATTCATAAAAAAGTGGTTATTTCGCATTTTATTTTTAATCATTAAATATTAGATGCGAAAGTGAGAAAATGGCGTATTGAAGATTCTGCTGAGCTTTACAACATCAATGGTTGGGGCGTAGAATATTTCTCCATAAATGAGAAAGGCAACGTCATAGTAACTCCTAAGAAGGGAGGAGCTGCAGTTGAACTTAAGGAGCTTATGGATGAGCTTATGGTTAGGGATGTATCCAATCCTGTACTTCTCCGTTTTCCTGATATATTGGATGATAGGATTGAGTCCATATCACATTGCTTTAAGAAAGCTGCCGAAGAGTACAACTACAAGGGTCAGAGCTTCCTGATCTATCCAATCAAGGTTAACCAAATGCGTCAGGTCGTGGAGGAAATAGTGAGCCACGGCAAAAAGTTTAATATCGGTCTGGAGGCAGGCTCCAAACCGGAACTGCATGCTGTGTTGGCCATCAATACTGAGACCAACTCGGTTATTATATGCAACGGATATAAGGACGAAGATTATATCGAATTGGCACTGCTAGCTCAGAAGATGGGTAAGCGCATTTTCATAGTAGTTGAAAAACTTAATGAGCTGCGCCTTATTGCCAAAATAGCAAAACGACTGCAGATCAGACCAAATATTGGCATTCGTATCAAACTTGCAAGTAGTGGTAGTGGTAAATGGGAAGACTCAGGTGGAGACAGCTCCAAGTTTGGTCTTACTTCCAGCGAACTGCTTGAAGCACTTGATTTTCTAAAGCGTCAGAAGATGGAGGATTGCCTGGCCTTGATTCACTTTCATATCGGCAGTCAGGTAACCAAGATTCGCAGGATTAAAACAGCACTAAGAGAAGCTGCGCAGTTTTATGTTCAACTCCATAAGTTGGGCTTCAACATCAGCTTTGTTGATATTGGTGGCGGACTTGGTGTTGACTATGACGGTACTCGTTCATCCAACAGTGAGAGCAGTGTCAACTATACAATACAAGAGTATGTCAATGACTCAATTTCTCACTTTGTAGATGCGGCAGACAAGAACGATATCCCTCACCCCAATGTGATTACTGAGTCTGGACGCTCACTTACAGCGCACCACGCAGTTTTGGTATTCGAAGTTTTGGAAGCTACCTCTCCTCCGATGTGGAATGAAGAGGAAGAAATCACTGATAGTGACCATGAACTGGTAAAAGAGATGTATACCCTGTGGGAAAACATCAACCAGCCCCGAATGATGGAGACCTGGCACGATGCTCTGCAGATCAGGGAGGAAGCACTGGACCGTTATAGTCTGGGTGTTCTTGACCTTATTACAAGGGCCAAGGTGGAACGTCTGTTCTGGTCTATAGCAAACGAGATCAACCTAATAACTACCGAACTAAAGCATGTTCCTGATGAATTCAGGAACTTGTCAAAGCTACTTGCTGACAAGTATTTCTGTAATTTCTCACTGTTTCAGTCATTACCGGATTCATGGGCTATCGACCAGATATTTCCAATTATGCCGATACACAGACTGGAGGAGAAGCCGTCAAGGAATGCAACACTTCAGGATATCACCTGTGACTCGGACGGTAAGATAGACAACTTTATTGCTACCCGTAATATCAGCCACTTCCTGCCGGTTCACCCGCTCAAGGCCAAGGACCCTTATTATGTAGGTGTGTTCCTTGTAGGTGCATATCAGGAAATCCTGGGTGACCTTCACAACCTCTTTGGTGACACCAATGCTGTTCACGTATCTGTTGATGAGGATGGATATAGCATTGAGCAGGTTATCGACGGTGAAACCGTTGCCGAAGTTCTCGAATACGTACAATACAGTCCCAAAAAGCTCGTTAGGACAGTAGAGACATGGGTTACCTCATCAGTTAAGGCTGGTAAGATCTCTGCTGAAGAAGGAAAGGAATTCCTTTCAAACTACCGTTCAGGTCTGTATGGTTATACCTATCTTGAATAGAAGTAACTATAATTGTCAGTTGTGATTTTTATAAACAGAAATTACAGACATAGATATCTGATAATACTGGCGGCACTGTATTCTGTGTCCGCCAGTATTTTTGCTGAAACAAAAGAAGACAGTACCCGCATTGCTTTTGAGGTAAAATACCATCATGGTATAGTCATTCCCCACCACACAAGTATGACCTACCTTATCGATGATTATGCACGGGGTACTGAGATTAATATTATACGTCAGCGTCATAAAGAGCAACTTTGGGAAACCTATCTCAACCGGCCAGAAACAGGTGTTGGGTTCTGGTATAGCACTTTTGGCCGTTCCGACATTTACGGTGAAGGGTTTGCCATCTATCCCTACATTAATTATAGGTTGTTCCAGATTGGACGCTTGCAGGCCAGGTACAAGGTTGCCCTAGGTCTTGGCTATGCCACTAAACCATTCAAAGTGGGGGAAAACACATACAACACTGTTTTCGGATCACACCTGAATGCCTATGTGGGTCTGGGACTACGTCTGCATTACCCCATCACCGACAGGTTTTCACTTTCCACATCGTTTGCGCTTAATCATATGAGCAACGGTTCGTCACGCAAGCCCAACAACGGGATTAATACTGCGGCGATTGACTTTGGACTGATCTATGAGCTGGTGCCCTTTCAGGAGCCCGAATATGTGGACAGGAAGGTGCCTGCTGACGATTCTCGCGAATGGCTGTTTACCCTTGGTGTTGGCCGTAACCAGGCTGCTGCCTATAACCCTACGATTTATTGGTCAGGTAGTATTACAGCAACTCACCTGTGGTACAAGACCCGCTCCAAAGCCTATGGTATAGGACTAGACCTTATCAAGTTTGGTGGTGCTCCCTATGCTTACAATATGTTTCAAGATCTTGACGAGAGTCGGGATTATTCGCTGTATGAAGAATTATATGCCGGAGTTTTTGGAACTATGGAGTCACATTTGGGTAGCAGTTCATTGTTTATGTCCCTGGGGGCTTATATCTTTTACAAAACAGAACCACGTCAGCCTTTATACGCAAGGCTTGGAATAAGAAAGAAGATAACAGACCAGTGGCTGGCGCACTTTGGGATAAAAGCCAACTTCTTCACGGCCGAATTTATAGAATTCGGACTTGGTTACAGACTTAGATACAGATAATAACAAGAATCTGAAATGATCAAAAGACTGGCCTACATATTTGCGATACTAATAGGATTAGCTTCATGTGAATATATTACCGAGATGAACAAAACCGGTGATATAGTAAGCAAGGATATTGCCTGGGAAGGAGCTGAAGAAATTGAGATCTGGGCTCCGATCAGGTTGATTCTTGTAAACAGTGACAGCAGCTATATGCACCTTAGTGGTATGGATTTCATCGTTGAGGGCTACAGACTTTACAACCAGGACGGCAGACTCTTTATCAAGCACAACAAAACCGAGATTCTCCAGGAAAGTAAGATAGCCAACCTATATGTATATTCACCTTCGTTCAAAAGGATAGATACAAACTCACCCTGCAAAATAACTACCAATGGTGATACCCTTGACATTACATCGCTTAGCATAGTGGTCAATGGGAAGGGGCTTTATACAACTGGGGACTTTATTCTGAAAGGTGATGAGTTCCATCTCTCGGTCTATGGTGGTGTCAACAAGACACACCACAATATCGGAGGTCAGGTCAACAATGCCTACTACCATCTTGAGGGAGGTTGTGATATTATAGCGGATAAACTGCAATCAAAGTCCTGCGAGGTAACACAAAAAGCTTATGGGGACATTTACCTGTGTGCTGAGGAGAAGCTGCTGGTAAGAGTGTACTCTACCGGCAACGTGTATTTCAAAGGCGATCCCGAGATCGACTTTGAACAGGTCAAAAACAACATGATGAAGGCTTCTGGTAAACTGATAAAGCTTAATTAACAGACAGTTATCACATTTATCCTTTTTTCATCAAAAAGCCATACCTAATATCATGGCCATGTGATATATTTGCGGCTTTAAAACTGCAAATATGTTAGCAAAGGGGTTCTTTACAGTACTTTTTCTGATTATCTCAAATGCCTTTATGACCTTTGCCTGGTACGGCCATTTGAAGTTTCATGAAATGAAATGGTCGCAAAACCTGGGCCTGGTGGCAATAATCCTGATTAGCTGGGGAATAGCCCTGTTCGAGTATATGTTCCAGGTCCCGGCCAATCGTATTGGCTTTCGTGAAAACGGAGGGCCTTTTAATCTTCTTGAACTAAAGGTTATTCAGGAGGTGATATCTCTTACAGTCTTTGCTATAATTTCAATTCTTGTATTCAAGTCAGAACCACTAAGGTGGAACCACTTTGTGGGACTCTTTTTCCTTGTTCTGGCAGTCTACTTTATCTTCAAAAAGTGATACATCCTGATAATACCCATGCTTTAGCGGCATGATGCTATAAAAAAAGCGGCCTTGCAGCCGCTTTTTTCTTACACATTAGCTACCTTGATGATGTCGGCAAAGACTCCCGAAGCCGTTACATCGGCTCCGGCTCCGTAGCCCTTGATCTGCATGGGATGCAGGTTGTAATTTTCCGACCATATCAGGATTATATTATTACTGCCTTCAAGTTCGTAGAAAGGATGTGTTTTGTCAACTTCCACCATTCCAACCTTGGCCTTTCCATCTTCAAGACTGGCGGCATAGCGTAATCGCTTGCCTTCCAAATACAGTCTCTGTCTTCTGTCTTCAAACAGCTCGTCGAGCTCCTTTACCTTTTCCATAAAATCTTCAAGGCTTGGTTGGCTAAGGTATTCAACAGGGACAAAGGGTTCTACTTCCACATCTTCCTGCTCCAGCTTGTAACCTGACTCACGGGCAAGAATTAAGAGCTTACGCACTACATCGGTACCACTTAGGTCAATTCTGGGATCGGGTTCGCTATATCCCTTCTGCTTTGCCTCAAGTATAACCTCTGACAGAGGTTTGCTATCCGACATCTCATTTACTATGTAGTTGAGCGTACCCGAAAGTACTGCCTGCAGTCTCACTATCCTGTCACCACTCCTTACAAGGTCATTGATTGGAGCAATTACGGGCAATCCGGCTCCTACATTAGTTTCAAAGTAAAACTTAACACCTTTCTCGGCAGCAGTACGTTTTAACCTACTGTAATGTTGGTAGGAAGATGAACTGGCTATCTTATTGGCTGTAACCACAGAGATGTTGGCTTCCAGCAGTTGTAGGTAGATATCTGCAACCTCTTCACTTGCCGTACAATCCACAAATACACTGTTGGCCACGTTCATCTCAATAATCTTGTTCTTGAAGTCATTTATGCATCCAGGCACACCTTCCTTTTCCAGTTGTTGAATAACGGTATCGGGATCCAGTCCTTCACGATTCAGAACCATGGACCTGCTGCCTGCAATTCCCACTAGCCTTATCCTTAGGCGATTGTCAGCCATAAGCTTTTGAGCCTGGGTACTAATCTTGTCCAACACCTTACTTCCCACTGTTCCTTTTCCTGCAAGGAATAGATTCAGTCTCTGATATTGAGACAGGAAGAACGCCTCGTGAATTGCATTTAAGGCCTTACGAAGATCCTTTTCCTTTATTACAAAGGATATGTTGATTTCAGATCCTCCCTGGGCTATAGCATAGATGTTAACACCATTCTTACCAACACTATTGAACAGTTGTCCGGCAATACCGGTAGTTTGCTTCATCTTCTCGCCTACTATTGCGATTACAGCCATCTCATCCTCCTGCATGATACGACTGATCTGCTTCTTGTCAAGTTCTGGCTTGAATTCCTCCCTGATGGCTCTGACCGCAACATCCGAACGACTTGAGTCAATCACCATACTTATACTGTTTTCAGACGATGCCTGAGAAATAAGGACAACGTTGACCTCAACTCTTGCAAGGCAGGAAAACAGACGCATAGAAATTCCGGGAACGCCAACCATACCTATTCCCTGAACTGTAATAAGGGTGACATCCTTGATTGAAGAGATACCCTTGATTTGTCTTGCTCCACTCTCTGACTGCTCGCTTATCAGTGTACCTTTTGCTGAAGGATTGAATGTATTCTTTATCCTGATAGGTATCTTCTTTCTATAGGCAGGAATAATAGTTGGCGGATAGATAACTTTAGCACCGAAATGAGATAACTCCATTGCTTCGGAATAACTCAGGTGATCAATGCAATAGGCACGGCTTATAACCTTGGGATCTGCTGTCATAAAACCATCAACATCTGTCCATATCTCAAGTACATCCGCATCAAAAGCGGCAGCTAACAGCGATGCTGTATAATCCGAACCACCCCTGCCGAGAGTAGTGCTCTCCCCCTTTCCATTGCTGCTGATAAAACCGGGAAACAGAGACAGACGACCCAGCGAACCCTTCAGTTTGCTAAGCAGCTGCTCTGATTTTTCGTAAACAACCTGGTTTCTCCCGAATTCAAAAGAAGTCTTTATATAATTCCTGCTGTCATACCAATTGGCACCAAGGTAGCTAGCAATAATCCTGGAAGACAGCCTCTCTCCCATGCCTGAAATCCTGTCAAGGCTCTTCCTGCTGAGCTCACGAATCAAAAAGACCCCTTTTACCAGGGTATCCAACTCCTCTATTTCGGAACTAACCAATGCTCGTACCTCGGCAGCATTTTCACTTTCAAACAAATTATTAATAAGTTCCTCATGAGTATTAATTATCAATTGCAACTCACTAATGCAGGCTTCGTCCCCCTCGCATGCCATATTTGCCATTCGTATAAGACGATCCGTTACTCCGCCAAGGGCAGAAACTACTATTACAACGGCTTCATCCTTCAACGAAGCGACAATATCTTTCACTCTGGCAATGGCTTCCGCAGAGCCTACTGAAGTGCCTCCGAATTTTAATACTCTCATTTTGATAATTTGATAACTTGAAGAATAGGGTTGGCTTTAATTTATATGCCGAATAGCACAAAAATATACATTTTTACCATCCTTGAACAAATTAACGACTAAATATGAGCCTTTCCCTTATAAATTAAGTGTTAAATGGGGGCTGAACTGTAACAATGTAACTAATAATTTAGTACAAATAATATAAGAGACGTGTTACTAAAGGAATTTTTGTATTTTTGCCTGTAAAAATTTTAAGAAAAGTCTTAAAATTAAGCACAATTCTGGAGTAATAACTCCTGAAAACACTGGAGGCGAATGGATATTACGAAAGAGGGTCTTGAAAAAATAAAGGCCTGATTTTGTTGTATCCTGTTGATATTTAACAGAGTGTCGCCTGAACATCAGTAAACCAAAGGGTTGCATAAGTTTGGGCGATGGTGTTTTGCCTAATCAAACCTACTACCGTCATGAAAAAACTTGTACGACTTATCTTGGTTTTATGCGGCATACTAACGTTGCCGGGTGTTGTTGATGCACAAGTTGACCAAACCTTTTGGTTTGTTGTTCCTGAAACAACCAGGGATCATAATAAGCAACCCGGGGTGCTTAGAATAACAACCTTCGATGAACCGGCTGTTGTGAGTATCTCACAACCGGCTAATCCTGCTTTTGATCCAATTATTCTTAATATTCCGGCCAATACCCAGGTCAAGCATGAGTTCTGGGATAGTACAGGTATCCCATACAACACTATGCTATGGGCTGTTGAAAATGGAACCATGGATGCCCTGACAGGCTATCCACGCGACTGGCCCAATGTTACTGGGCATGATCCTGTTGCAAGTGGACCTGAACAAATCCCGATACTTAAAAAGGGTTTGCTGATAGAGTCCACCAACGGGGCCAATATCTCTGTCTACTATGAGGTAGCCAATGATAGGAACCCTGAACGTTTTAACCTGAAGGGACGTAATGCTCTTGGTACGCACTTTATTATCCCATCACAGAACCGTTTTAGTAACTATTATAAAACTACTCCCAAAGCAAGAGAAAAGGTTGATATAGTTGCTACCGAAGATGGTACTACGGTAACTTTCTTTTTCGACCCAGCAAGACATGATTTCGTTGGAAAGCCGGCCACAGGTACCAGCTTTACTATCACACTCAACAGGGGCGAGACCTTTTCTCTAAGGTCCAATAACAGAACTACCGATGCAAGCCTTGGAGGAATCTTCATTGAATCAAGCAATGATATTGCAGTCACTATATCTGACGACTCAATAATTGAGACTAATTCCTATATCCACTATGACCTTGTAGGAGACCAGTTGATTCCTATTACAAAGGCCGGCACCAGGTATATTGCAATGCACCCATCGTATGGTACCAGATATCAGGGCTACTATGGTACCAGATATGGCCATGATTCAAGGACTGTATCCAACCAGGTATTTATCTGGCCGGTTGGTGATCCAACAGGTATCAGAATCAACGGAGTTGCAGTTAAAAACTCCAATGGAAGTGAATTGTTCCAAAGAGGTGACTCCTATGTGACAAATATCTCAGACAATGGCATCTATATTGAGTCTGACGAACCGGTAATTGTATATCAGATTTCAAGCTACTGTTACGAACTTGGTAGTGGTGTACTTCCTGCGCTTGAATGTACAGGTTCCCGCTCAGTCACTTTTGCAAGGGTTTACGATGCTGACTTCTTTATTCAGATACTGACAAAGAGTAAGAATATCTATGATGAAAATGGTAATCTAAGACTTGAGGCCTATTATCAGACAGCCAGCGGATCAAAGGTTGACATCAGCGACATGATTTTCAATGACGGTGCTGTAGGTACTGACAGGTCTGGATTCCAACTTGTCAACAATACAGGAATTACAATAAATGGCGAACAGTGGTACACCTTTGTAAGGTATTTCAGAAAACGTGAAGGCGTTTCTACCGGACTACCTATTACTATCAGGTTCAAACCAACAGCAGAACCAGCATTTGATGAGCTGTTCCATCTTAGCGTCCTTGACGCCAACGGCGCAAGTATGAGCTATGGCTATTTTTCTTCATACAATTCCGTCGCAATAAACGGTCCAAGAGCTTTGTGCCGTGGAAACCAGGTTGAACTTAGAACCAATGGAGTAAAGGTAGACTGGTATCACTCATCCGACCCCACTACCCCGTTTGCTACTGATGTTGACTTTGTTTTGGTTGATCGTGCCGGTGAATACTGGGTCGAAGTACTTAACTCATCTTGCGAATCTTCAGACAGAGTTTATATCGACTATATAATTCCTGATTTTGACCTTGGTGATGATATGGCAGTTTGTCCGGGTGATGTAGTTGAACTAGGACTTCCAGATTTTCTGCCATTTGAGGCTGATTACAGATGGTATGTCAACGGCACTGAGCGAACTGACTCAAGGGGACAATACAACTTCTCATTTACAGCTGAGGAGCTTACATCTTATGAAGTAGTCCTCCATGTAAGTACAGATGTTGACGGGGTTATTTGTGAGCATGCTGATACAATCATGGTAACAGTAGGTCCTGAACCAACTATCTCGCTTGGAGCAGATGAAGCTGTTTGCGAAGGTTCGGAATTAAGAACTGAATACCGCGAAGGATTATTCTATGAGTGGACCTTCAACGGAGCTGTTGATTCAGAAGAAACCTATATTATTCCTCAACAACCCGGTGTCTATACTTTGAGAGTATATAATGCTGATGGTTGCGAGCTGACTCAAAACATCAACGTTGCTATCAACCCATTGCCTAATGTAACGCTGGATGATGTTACCGAATGTCCGGGTAGAAGTGAAACCTTTAGTGTCAACATTCCAGGGGCAACTTACAGATGGCATAACAACAGTACCGCTTCTTCGGTTACTCTTAGTGCTCCAGGAAATGTATCTGTAGAAGTTACTGATGCCAATGGTTGTGTTGCTACAGCTGAGGCAACTTACGGATGGTGGAATGAAGTGGTATTCAATCTGGATACTGTAGTAGTATGCTATGACAACAAACTGAAAATTGAGATTGATAGCAACTTCATAAACTATGCATGGTCATATAAGAGAGACCCAAATGCTTCTGGTGATGCAGATTCTCTACAGGCACCCAATCAGGTAGCAGTTGATCATGTACTGACCATCCTAGCCGAAAATAACAATGACAACTGGTCGGGCAGGTATTTTGTAGCTGCACAGGATCCAGCCCATGGTTGTGATGTATCAGGACACTTCGACCTGATCATTACTCCTCTTCCCGTTATCGACCTGGTTTTTGATCAGACAACTGACGGACGTATGTGCGAAGGAGATACTATAAAAATCGAGTTTAATGATCCATACGGACGTGAATTTAGTGAATATCAATGGAGGTACAGTGATGACGGTGTTAATTTCACTGACATCCCGGATGCAATTCAAAGTTGGCTGGTCACCTCTACTGAGGGACACTATCAACTATATGGAGCAATGGAACACAACTGCAGCACTGTAGGTCAAACCTTTGTTGACGTCGTTGAAGCTCCCATATTTGAAATGGTTGACCAGGAAGCTTGTCCTGACCAGGAAATAGTGCTTGGAATTACACCAAACTCGTATATCTCCAATTATCAGGGCGAGACAACACCTGCAAGATATGAGTGGATACGTGGTATCAGAGATATGGAAATTACCGGTCAGATGCCAATCTTAAGAACTGCTGCCAGCTACACTGTTGATGGAGACAACCGTGGTTCATACCGTCTGACAGCATTCAATGACCTGGGTTGCTTTGCTTCTGTTTGGGCTGATGCGACATCACTAAATTCAATCAACGTTGACCTTCAGGATATTACTATATGCGATAATGAAAGCGTTACTCTTGCTTTACCAGCCGGATTAGCAGGACTTTCCAATTACACCTGGTATGAAGTTATACCCGGCATGGAGGTTGAGTTGCAGTCAAATGCCCCGTTGGCGATCAGTAACCGTGCAGCCGGCACATACACCTTCAGAGTTGTAATCACTAGTAATGACGGATGTGTAACGAGCGATGACGTTACAGTTACAGTACTGGAAGCTCCTAAGTTTACACTTACTGACGGTGTTGTATGTCCGGGTGAAACAATCACTATCGAATCCAGACCAAGTTATGTAAGCTACTTATGGAATGGAGTTGCCGGCACTAACAGCTATACAGTAAATGCTGCACAACCGCTTACTCTGGAAGTAACCGACAGAAACGGTTGTGTTACTTCACAAACAGCTCAGATAAGTCTGGGTACTATTCCGAATGTAAGAATTGATGATGTTACTGTATGTCCTGATGAACAGGTAACACTAAGTGTACCTTACTCAGCTGCTGACGGTTATACAATACTGTGGACTCTACCTTCAGGTCGTAGCATCAGGAACCAAAGTTCTATTGAAGCTCTGAGAGGTACCTACAGTGTATCTGTTTATAGTGAATATGGTT
>Ga0209723_1003693_pt1 | contig 18061 bp, 22 predicted proteins | sample BiotimSIPDNA_2_FD_185750 | JGI IMG/M metagenome (GOLD analysis project Ga0209723, IMG submission 185750) | Anaerobic biogas reactor microbial communites from Washington, USA - Biogas_R2 time_0 SIP DNA (SPAdes) (version 2) | ecosystem: Engineered > Bioreactor > Anaerobic > Unclassified | place... | reverse complement strand
TATGTAGGGGAGGGTTTGTGCCTTGAGGTGCTTGCAATCGTGCGGTATGGAAACCCTCCCCTACGGCAATTTGATGTGCGGCCGTTTGTAGTGGCGGGTTTGTGTCTGGATGAGCTTGCATTATTCCGGTATGGAAACCCACCTCCATATCAAACATAATTGGCGTTCATACGTAGGGGAGGGTTTGGGCCTGAACGCGTTTGAATTCTTGCGGTATGGAAACCCTCCCCTACAGAAATTTATAAACCCTTCCCAGATCAAATAAATTCGCGTTCATGCGTAGGGGAAGGTTTTTACCTGGATGAGCTTGCGTAATTGTGAATTATAAACCTTCCCCTACAGATATTTTGACAATAAACATGACCGACTTATAAGCATTTGGTATAATTCTGCAAGTTTGGATTAAATGGGAGCGTATTATGCATGCAGTTGTTTCTTTATTACCAAAGGAATATGAGGACCAGGTTTTCCTGCTCTTGGATGAATTAGAGCATCATTTCGGCTTAAGGGGTGTCCGTACCACGCCTATACCTCATTTTACATATCATCTTGGTGATAGTTACGCCGAAAACAAAGCAACTCAAATCCTAAAAGACCTTTCTGAGCAGCAAACGCCCTTTGAGGTACAAGTTGACGGGGTTGAAACTTTTTATAGCACGCAACCCACTGTCTTTCTCAAGGTCAGGAAAAATCCTGAGTTACTTAAAGCTCATCAAACCCTGTGGAAGAATTTACTCCCCTATGCCAAAGGATTGAATTTACTCTACAGTCCACCTCTTTGGCGGCCGCATATCACCTTAGCTTATCAAGATTTAAAGCTGGAGAACCTGCGGCAGGTGCTGCGCTTCCTAAGGGAGAAGAAAATAGAATGGAAATTTAAGGTGGATAACTTTACCTATATTATTGCTAACGATGAAAGCGGTGCATTAACTCAACGCCTATTTAGTTTTTTGGATAAGCAAGATTAATCTAGAATATTTCTAAAAAGTATCCACAATTAGGCCGTTTTCATTGCGGTGTGTATCCAACAAACGGGGGTTTACACGCCCCATCCATTTTTCTGGTAAGAATAATTTTTGGAAATTGCCATACTCTTCATACAAGCCCTGCGCATCGTGCGTGGCAAGCATCGTCCAACCGACACCTTCTGCATCTAAATAACCCGTGACCGTTTCAATCAGCCACTTGCCCAGTCCGCGCCCTTGATAGTTTTTGAGAATAAAGACATCGCAAAGGTACGCAAAGGTGGCACAGTCTGTCACCAACCTGGCAAAGCCTACTTGCTGATCTGCCTCATACAAGCCAAAGCACAAAGAATTTTTAATAGCCTTGGAAATTATCTCTTCTGTACGGTCTTTAGCCCAATAGGATTCATTTTGCAGGTAACTAATAATTACGTTTAGTTGCAGGCGTTTTTTATCTGTACTGATTAAGAAATTTTCTCGCCAACTTTCCATAACGAACTCCGAGTTTTTCTTACTAATTTATTCCGATTCTACCTTATCGATCTTAACCCAACCAGGCAGTGAATTTATCGACGAATTGACAATCACACCGTCTGCATAATCAAAATGGTACAGCCTTGGCGCAGCATGGTTAAGGATGTAAGGGGTGATAATGCGCAGGTTGTCGACGACTTCATTTGATGTTAATACCCAATCAATTGGTTGCCAATTCAATAAGCCTTCGGAATTGCCCTGAATCTCCATCGGGGAAGGCAGCTCCGTGCCAAAAATGTATAGACCGCCCTGATAAATTTCAAACCCCCGCCAGGAGAGCACGCCATAAAACTTGGGGTTGGTTATGTTGAGCCCGGTTTCTTCCTTGACCTCACGGATGCATGCGTCGAGAGGGGCTTCACCTTTTTCAATATGGCCGCCCACACAATTCCACAGGCCCTGGTTAGGCGGATTCTTGCGGTGGAGCATCAGCAGCTGGTTCCCAAGCTTTATAAAACACAGCACAAAATCAAGGCCTTCAATCACGATAAACCCTCTTTTAAATAGTCTGGTTCGCTCCAGGCAATCTTAACATTATCAAGCCCTTGCCAATGCGCAAAATTTTGCAAAGTGCTGCTCAATGCCGCTATTAGCTCATCTGAGGGCTCAGCATTTGGCTCAAGGTAAAGTTTAATAATTTCGAGCAGTTTTTCCTTGCGCCAGGCTTTGGCATCCAGACGGCCAATTAACTGGCCGTTATGCAGAATGGGCAAGACAAAGTAGCCGTATTTGCGTTTTGCGGCTGGCAGGTAACATTCTATGGTGTAGTCAAAGTCGAACAGGGCTTTTGTGCGGGATCGGTCAGAAATTAATGGGTCGAATGGGGAAAGCAAGGTGGTTTTGTTGGCGATTAGGCTCCCGTTTAACGCTTGCGCAAGGGTTGGCAGGGTGTTTTTGTGTAGGTAAGCCTGCTTTTGATTCGGACCATCCACCTCAACGGGGAAAATCTCCTGGTCTTCAGCCAGCATTGGCAATAATTCAGCGACTTTTTTCTGGGGCAAGTAAAAATACTTGGCCACCCAGTCTTCCCGGGCGATGCCCAAAGCCTGAATAGCTTTTAGGACTTGTGACTTTATAGCCTCTTCATAGCTGGGCACATCTTCATCATGCCAGTTTGGTAGAACCCGTTCGCGCAGATCGTAGACCCTTTGGAACTTCTCGCGTTTTGAGACCATCAAGTCTCCCCTGGTAAACAAGTATTCCAAGGCCACTTTCTCGGATTTCCAATTCCACCATCCCCCGCCTTCATGATCGCTCTTAAAGTCAGAAGACTTAACGGGCCCGTTTAGGCGAATGTAATCCAAGACATTGGTCAAAATCTGCTCGTTTTCGCCAGCCCACTGCTTGATGTTATCCCAACCCACGCGGTCATCGAGCATCATGCGCCTGTAGACCGGGTAATCTTCAATGGGCAAAAAGCAGGCGGCATGCGCCCAATATTCGAAGAGGTGGCCTTCAGCATGGTGTTCGTCTAACCACGCTGGGGAGAAAGCGCCAAGCCGGGACCAAAGAATATGGTAAGGCGCCCTGGCCACGACATTGATCGTATCGATTTGCAGGGCGTGGATACGGCGAATTGCAGCAGCAACATCGCTCTTTTGGGCTACTGCAGTAGGATCTAATAATAAGCCTTGGGAGGCCAAGGCAATCTTCCTTGCAGCGTTGATGTCAATGATGATGTTTTCCATGAATACTTTCTTAACCAGTCGTTCTTGATTTTCCATTGAATGTTATCATCAAAAGAATCCTTGATGTGATAAGATAACTTATAAACCCAATAAATCGTTATGGCATATTGTAATTGTGTGGTGGTTGCTTGATTTTCAATCTTTCACAACCCGGGAATTTATCAAGCTAAGGTAAATGGATGATAACTGAAAAAGTTAGGGCTTGTTGGAATAAGAACGCAGATACCTGGACCCTGCTTGCGCGGGCGGGCTATGATGTTTACCGCGATTTTCTCAACACGCCGGCGTTCATGAAAATGCTGCCACCGGTTGAGGGGCTCGTCGGATTAGATATCGGCTGTGGTGAGGGAGAAAATACGCGCAAGCTGGCTGCTCGGGGTGCAAAAGTGCATGCCATTGATATCTCGCACACTTTTGTCAAACACGCCAAAGCCTACAGCCCGGATGATATTCCAGATATCAATTATGCCGTGGCAAATGCACTCCAGCTGCCCTTTGCAGACAGCGCGTTCGATTTTGTGACAGGCATTATGAGTTTCATGGATATCCCAAAGACAGACCTCCTATTAAGCGAAGTTTTTCGCGTATTGAGAAGAAATGGCTTTTGCCAATTTTCAATAACCCACCCATTCCTTAATACACCGCATCATAAAAATTTGCGCGGTGATGACGGGCTTACCTATGCTTACGAGATCGGTGGCTATTTCCAGGCGCTTGATGGTGAAATCTCAGAATGGATTTTTAGCACGCTGCCAAGCGAACAAAGAGAAAAATTTGATAAGTTCCAGGTGCCCCGCTTCACACATACCTTGAGCCAGTGGTTCACCATGCTGCTCGAGACAGGTTTTGTGATTGAAGCTGTGGGGGAGCCTTACCCTGATGACGACACCGTGAGGCGCTGCCCGGCGGTGCAAGACGCCCAAATCGTGCCTTATTTTCTACATGTCCGTGTTCGGAAACCAGGAGAATGATAAATGGATTGGAAACGTATTTTACTAAAATTGCTAAAAATTGTCGGGCTGAGCACTTTGATTTCAACCCTGCTGATGGGACTGTTCGGCTACCTGATTGCCGGGAAAGCGGGCCTCGGGAACAGCCTCTTATTGGGTGCGCTATTTGGATTCATTGGGTCATTGCTTGTTTCTGGATACCAAATCTCTGCTTACTTTTGGAGCGGGTATGCTAGCCGCTACGGCCAATGGCATTTTGACGAAATGTCTAAACCTAAGCCTGAAGATAAAAGCAAAAAGACAAGAAAATAGCGATATCCTTGCCAAAAATTAGTAATTACCCATTTTTTTTCACCAATTTATTGAAATTTGATAGAAATTGAGAGTCTTTCATCGCTAAACTCTTTGCTGAAGATGTGAGTTTAGGAGATATTACTATGGAAGTACCACGACATTGGCGATTAAAGAAACAAAGATATGCTTTGGTGGGTGAGGTCTGCCCGCACTGCGAAGCAAAACTTTTTCCACCGCGCGATATCTGCCCGGAATGCGGCGGCGAGGCGAAAACGCCATACGTTTTCAGCGGCCAGGGTGAGGTATATTCTTTTACCCATATGGTCAATGCGCCAGCCGGGTTTGAAGAGCAAGCACCCTATACGATTGCGCTGGTCAAACTATCCGAAGGCCCTGTGGTAACAGCCCAGTTAACCGATCTTGGTGATCAAGCCGTTGAGATTGGGATGCCTGTTGAGATGGTGACGCGCAAGATCCGTAACGATGGGGATGAGCGGGGTTTGATTATTTACGGGTATAAGTTCAGACCGGTGATGGCGCAGTAGCCGCGTCGGTGATTGTGATTGTGAACCGCCTTCCAGTGATGGAGGGCGGTTTTTTTGTGGCATAATAGCATCATTCAATGCGGCGCAGTTAAGTGTTTGGCGGCATTAGAAGCATTTTAATCAATATCAAAAAGCCCAATACGCGATCCTAAAGGAGATAAATAAACATGGCATATATAAGAGTGGCTGATATAGCTGAGTTACCAGAAAATTCGATGAAAGTGGTAATCGTAGATGGCAAGGAAGTGCTGCTGGCGAATGTAGACGGTTCCTACTATGCTATCGCCAACAAGTGCACTCATCTCGGGGGCTCACTGTCAAAAGGCTCCCTGGTTGGAAGCATTGTTACATGCCCGAAGCATGGCGCTCAATTCGACGTGAAGACAGGGCAAGCTATTACGGGGGCCAAGATGGGATTCATTAAGATGAACGTAAAAGATGAAGAACATTACTCGGTCAAGGTTGAAGGAACTGATATTTTGGTGGGAACGTCTTAAAGAATCCTGGTGTGCGAATGCTGCCCCCACCCGCTGGAATTGGCAGCCTGAAGCTTGGTGGTACGGCAAGCAATTGCCATGGTAGGTGTTTTAGGGTTAGGTGCCTTGCGTTAATAAGCTGCAGATGTGCAAACCTCACCCCGCGGACTGCGTCGGATATGGGGGAATGCTTTGCACACCCTTCGGTCGTAAGTTTAGACCGGTGATAGCCCATTAACCGCCTCTGTATATGTAAATGTGCACCACCTTCTAGAGATGGAGGGCGGTTTTTTGATTTACACCTAAAAATGGTTCTCTTCTATGGATTTGATTGAACTCTGATAAACATTTTTGTTCCGAGAGGTAGTGATATATAATCTTTTTAAGGTCAGAACGCAATTGCATGTTTGAGATCATCAAGTGTAAAGGTAATATGACACATATTTTATGGGTAGATGAGCGGCAAAGTTACAACATATAAGGCATTCGAATAATTGTTAGTTAGGCGCTAACCTACTAGAAAATACAATAACGGAAGAGTATGGTTATAAAGATGAAAAAGCAAGATTTCCCATTCCGTGTAGTCTTTATAGTGATTATCTCGATATACGTTTTCTCATGCCTGATCTGGTTATACAATCAAAGACAAAACGAAGGTTTTCACCAGCTCTTAGCATATGGGATTTGCTTAGGTGCCATATGGATTGTTATTCTTGTTTGTTCTATTTATAGTATTGTCTCTAATGCTGTCGATGAAAGAAGAAACAGAAAATATCAGGCACAAGAACCAGAACGTTTAAAGCAACATCAAGCCCGCTTCTATTGCCATATTTGTGGAAAACCAAGTCCACAACCTTACCAATACTGGGATAGCCAAGGGGAGAATGGACAACTTTATAGTTCATTCCTGGTAATGGACTACAATAAACCCACAGAACTGGTACAGTGCGTTCGGTGTCATAAATGGACATGCACTGCCCACATGGAAAATGGTGTTTGTAAAAAATGCTTAGAGAATCCACCAGAATCGGTATCGCAAGTCCAATGATTGCACCCAACAATGCGTGCACAGAGCCCTGGGGATTTGACGGCATATTCAAGCATTTTGCGAAGTGTGGCTTAGCGTTTTTGCTGCTACTAAGCTCGCTGCTTCGCCTCAGTCCATGCCCATCCTAGCGCCGGCATCCCACTGAGCTAGGTCCTGTGTATGCTGCTGCGAGTCATTAGATTGAAAAGCAAACGTCCCTAGCGCAAACCGAGTTGTTTGTACGGGTATAAATTCCGCTTGGTGGTGTAGATGTAAACGCGGAGTTAATGCAAAATGCAAATCACCTTCCTAAAAAAGAGGTCCAGGTTACTGCAAGATGAGGAAACTGTATAATAAACAATGCGGGGCGGGAAGCACAAGATGCGCCGACACCCCCTGATCATGATTTCGATTGATAATATTTTGCACCAAACGTAAACATTACGTATAATTAAAATAGTTGAACACTACCAAGTTCAGGAGGTAACAAATGGATACATCAAGTATGTTTCCTTGCACTGTAGTGCACCCTAAGCTATTCCCTGGCCCCTTTACAGACCCGGGCAATCCATTAAAAGTGCCAATGCTTATTGAAATTGGTTCAGAAGAATTGATAATTCGCGCCTCCGCGGCTAGCGCAAATGGCAAAATCATGGGAACTGAACCCTTTTCTAGCATCAAACAGGTGGCTGTTGCGCATTTGGCCGGTAGCGCGCAAAAAATGGAAATCATGCGCCGAAGCTTGCTAAGGATGGCTGTTGTGGGAGGGGTTGTTCTGGTAATCATGCTTGTTTGGCGAGCCTATCCACTTGGTATTAGCATATTGGCAGCACTAATAATCGCCGCCGTTAGTGGCTTACTAAATTTCCTATTCAATGGGGGGTTCGGAGACAATCAGGATGTTGTGCGCTTTAATTTCGAACCGTCTGAGCATGGCCATGCTTTCTACCTAGAATTACCATCTAATCAGGAATCCAGATTGCACAAGGCACTACTTTCAGCAGGTCTCAATCTTGTAGAACCTGAAATCAATTTGGGTACAAAGTTGAGATAAAAAAGCGCTAATAATAAAGGCTTGTGTTTTTGCCCCTGCCTGAATGGGTGAGAGTGCACGGGACTAGTGGATTCACCCCCGAAAATTGTCTTCAAACTTTAGCTATTTCCCTGCAATAACCGCCCATCGTTGAAACCAACCATCATACAATATCCTTAATCACCTCGACGCTGACCGAGTTCTATATATAGGTTTATGTTCCGCCCGATGATGGCGCAGTAGCTTGATATTAAGATATTAATTTTTCATTTCATGCATTTCTTTTCAAGTTGCACTTATAAAAATTATCTGTTCATTGGCATATGGAAGATGGCGTTATAGGGAATCAAATTCATCATCGCGTAATGTTAAACAATACCTGATACTCCTTATAGTATGAGAATAATGGCGGGTGAAAATATTCTGGAAAACAATCTTTTAATGTACTTTTAAAAAATAGAAATTTAAGGTTTTGATGTAAAACATGAATGTGTATAATTAATAGTAGTTTCTTCAAGCATGCATTTATGACAATCATTCTTCCCTAATGCATCTATGAGTTTACAGACAGTTGGATCAAGTGTATTTCAAGGAGTTAGAATGCCTGGCAAAAAACGTAATCCTTTTAAACTAAAGTTCTTTCTTGGTATTGACCCTACTGTTATTACCAAATTAGAATTAAAAGGCATTAAATATTCTGATCAGATGCTCGCGGCTGGTCGGACGACTAGTCAACGGAGCGCCTTGGCAATGGAGACCGGCATTCCTGAAAGCGCTATCCTCGAGCTGGTTAAGTTGTCAGACCTGGCTCGCTTACCCGGCGTGAAGGGAATTCGCGCAAGGTTGTACTACAATGCAGGGATTGACAGCGTTGAGAATATGGCAGGTTGGGAGCCTGAAGCCTTGAGAAAGGTAACGACCGCTTATGTTGAGCAATCGGGTTTTGAGGGATTACCCCCTCTGCCAAAAGAAGTAAGCTCAACCATTGCAAATGCCAAGGGACTTCCAAAGATTCTTGAGTTTTAGACAGTTATTTAATAAGAAAGAAATATATACTTAAAATAACGCTTGACTCAAAATTAAGGTCAGGCAGGGTTTTATCCATTAGAAGGTTATGGCATTGTAAAAACTGTAATTGCGAGGGCAAAATGGAAAATAATAAAAAAGTCAGCATCGTTCGCATTGTCATCATGTTGTTATTGGTATTGGTTATTTTCCCACTGCTTCCTATCCTGATTTCTGGAAAATGGAACTGGTGGGAAGCCTGGGTGATGGGGGCATTATTTCTCCTGTCGTTCATCGTCAGCCGAGCTATTGCAGCCAAGAAAACGCCCGATATCCTCAAGGAACGCGCAAACTATAACCAGCAGGATAACACCCAGCCTTGGGATAAATGGCTCTCACCCGTGGTGGCTTTTGGGAGCGTCTTTATCCTGCTTGTGGCAGGGCTGGACGCCTTGTTCCAGTGGTCAAGCGGATTCCCGCTTTGGCTAGAGCTGATTGGGCTGCTGCTCATCTTGACCGGTTATATTTTTGGATCCATTGCCTTTATTGAAAATGCTTTCTTCTCGGGCACGGTACGCATCCAGGACGAACGCGGGCACAAGGTGGTATCCAGCGGTCCTTATGGATGGGTACGCCACCCGGGTTATTTGAGCAGCCTTATCGCCAGCCTGGGCATGCCGCTCTTACTTGATTCCATTTGGGCATTCATCCCGGTCATCGTTTTTGGGTTTTTCTACGTCCTGCGCACCAGCCTGGAAGACCGCTTCTTACAGGCTAACCTGCCAGGGTACAGCGATTATGCCCAAAAGGTACGCTACCGCCTCCTGCCGGGCATCTGGTAGGTTCCGGTTATTGAGCATGAATTACTCTCCGCACCTCATTTAAACTGTAACTTTTTTTCCATTCTTAAATTTTTTTCGTATTCATTCGTGTACATACTTCACTTGAGATGAGTCTTTCATTTTGATAGACTTAATTTGAGTTGGCGTTAGGAAAGGATGAGTGCTATGAATAATAAAAAACTTGATTTATCCAAAGAAGAATTTCAACAGCTGTTGAACATTTTACAAGCGCGCTTTGAGAAAAACATGTGCCGGCACGCAGGCCTTGCATGGGCGAGTGTGGAAGCAAGATTGATTAAAAATCAAGAAACGCTGTGGTCACTCAACGAGATGGAAAGGACTGGCGGCGAACCAGATGTGGTTGGCTACGATGCTGAATCTGGTGAACTTATTTTCTTTGATTGCTCAAAAGAGAGCCCAATAGGCCGCAGAAATGCCTGCTATGACCGGGCTGCATTGGAGTCTAGGAAAGCAAATAAGCCCAACGATAATGCCCTGGATATGGCAGAGGCAATGGGCATTGAGCTTTTATCTGAAGCACAATACCGGGCATTACAGGAGCTGGGTGAATTTGACACGAAAACCTCCAGCTGGCTGAAAACCCCGCCAGAGATCAGGAAGCTTGGCGGTGCGCTTTTTGGCGACCGGCGCTATGAGCATGTCTTTATCTATCACAACGGTGCTGAATCATACTATGGTGCCAGGGGGTTCCGGGGCTGTTTGAGAGTCTGAATTTTTTCGCGCCGCTAAACATCTTACAGCAACGTTAAGCTTTGATAAGCGTAATAATGATTCTGGCCCTCTTCGATGGTATAAGAAAATAAAATATTAAGTTTATAACTCCCAAGCCGCCATTCTTAAAGGTGTAAAATTAATCTTAAAAAACAATGGAGCGCTTATGGAAAGAGTAACTGGCATCGGTGGTATATTTTTCAAGGCAAATGATCCAATAACCCTACGGGAGTGGTACCGAGTTCATTTAGGTATCGATGTACAGGACTGGGGTGGTTTTTCATTTAACTGGCACAATCCAGATGATTTAGTTAATACCGGCTCAACCGTTTGGTCTATTTTTCCTGATTCGTCCGAATACTTTTCCCCGAGCACAGCACCTTTTATGATTAACTACCGGGTTACTGACTTGGAAGCTTTATTGATAGTCCTTAGAGAAGAACACTGCGAAGTCATTGATAAAGTAGAAATTTCAGAATATGGTAAGTTTGGATGGGTTATGGACCCAGAAGGAAATAAAATAGAGCTTTGGGAGCCACCTGCGGGCAGTTAAACCAGAAAGATACGCTTACCTTTCCATAACTACCGAGAAACCAGGTCGGGTAGTATTGGTTCTTCACATCAAATCAAGTTGTTTGGGTTTATGAAAAGATATTATGACGCGAGAAATTATCTTAAGAAATGAAACTGAATATGACGCCGCTGTTATCTCAGAGGTGACCGAGGCTGCCTTCCGACCAATGGAAATCAGCAGTCATACAGAGCAATACATCGTCACAGCGCTGCGCGCCGCAAAGGCGCTGAGCTTATCGCTGGTGGCTGAGGTTGACGGCCAGGTGGTTGGGCATATTGCATTTTCACCCGTGGCGATATCAGACGGCACTCAAGGCTGGTACGGGCTTGGACCAGTATCCGTTCTGCCCAGCTATCAACAAATGGGAATCGGGTCGGCCCTTATTCGCGAAGGCCTGGCCCGCTTGCAAGCACTCGGCGCCAAAGGGTGCTGCCTGGTTGGGCACCCCCACTATTACCCGCGCTTTAGTTTTGTAAATGCTGATAATCTTTCTGTTGAAGGCGTACCGGCAGAGGTGTTTTTTGCATTATCTTTTGATGGGGAATATCCACAAGGCACCGTTATGTTTCATGAGGGGTTTGGGGCAAGCGGGGAATAATCACCTGCAGAAAGCAGAATTAACCAATATATTCGGTTTAGATTACTAGGCTTCAAACTTCGGTTAATGATTGACCTAAGGTGAAATTTGCTGGGGTAAATTGTTCCTGCTTGGCAGCGATCTAACCTTCCCCATACCCGCAAAGAGCCAATGCGCCTGGGCCTGTGTTAATCCCCAGCACTGGCCCGGTCATATTGATGAGCAACTCCACCGGTTCAAACTCAGCTTGGATGCGCGCTGCCAGCGCTTCCGCCTCAGCAAGCGCATTGCCGTGCAGCACGGCGATATGCAGGTTTTTATGACTGCTGAGCTGTGCAAAAAATTTGCGGTACAACGCCTCAACCAAAGCCTTATGCGACCTGAATAAGCCAACTGGTTCTACCCTGCCGCTGCGGTGATTGATTGAAACAAGGGGCTTGACTTTCAAGACGTTCCCCACCCACTTCACCGCATCGCCGATTCGGCCGCCGTGCTGCAGGTATTCGAGGGATTCCATTGCAACCAGTTGAACCAGGCCGCTGCGCACCTGCGCAACCTCTTTCAAGATGCCCTTAAGATCTTTTCCCGCTGCTTTTGCACGGGCTGCCGCCAGCACCTGCCAGCCGAGCGTCATGGTTGGACCTTTAGAATCAACGACATGCACCGGCACGCCAACAGACTTTGACGCCGTGACTGCCATTTGGTACGTCCCGCTCATAGCAGCGCTGACGGTTAACATGATGATCTCATCAGCCCCTGCGCTGATTGCCCCTTGGTATGCGTCAACAAAATCTTGCTGACTTGCCTGCGAAGAGGTCGGCCTTTGCGGGTCAGACGTTAAGCGTCTATAGAAATCAATGGGCTGCAGGTCTACCCGGTCTTTATACTGCTGATCTCCCCAAATGATGTACTGAGGGATCACCTTAATATCATATTTTGCAATAAGTTCATCAGGAATATCACAGGTGCTATCGGTGAGAATTGAAATCATGGTTTTAACCCTAGTAGTATTTTTAAATGCAATAATACTATTAATTTTTACATCTAAACCGCATGGCATCATAAGCGGGATTTTTCTTGTATGGAATAGATAGAGAAGGCGTTGGCCAATAAGCTTCTACAAATTTGTGCTTAATTATTATATTTATATTAAATTTATACTATATATTTTTAGTCATCAAGTTACATGGAGGCCAAATGAATATCACGACTACTTTCGAGCCGTTAAAAGATACCCCCCTGCTGGCGATGCTGGCTTTTCTGCTGATCAGTATTGCAGCATACTTATTATTTAGATTCCTCATGGCCCACTGGTTAACTGGACTGGCTAAACGATCAGCTAACACCTTTGATGACATTCTTATCAAACACTTGCGGCCTAAGCTTTTATCCTGGGTTGCGCCCCTGATTGTGATCTATATCAGTGCCAGGTATTTCCCGGGGCAGCAAATTTTGATTAGCAAGGTTTCTTTGTTTATTATTTTATGGATTGCCGCGATAACCCTGGCATCGCTTTTACATGCGGTCAATATCATGTATGAAAAACGCAAAAATTACAGCGGGGTGAGCATTGCTGGGTACCTGGACATTGGCAAACTGTTGGTTATACTTATGGCAATCATCCTGAGCATCACCATCATCACGGATAAGTCACCAGTGGTCTTGCTGACCAGCCTTGGAGCCGTTGCTGCTATTTTAATATTAATCTTCCAAAACACCATTTTATCTTTGGTTGCCAGCATCCAAATCGCCGCAAACGACCTAATCAAAGAGGGAGATTGGGTGGAAGTGCCTGGCTATGATGCTGATGGCGATGTTGAGAACATCAACCTGCACACGATTAAGATCCGCAACTTTGATATGACTTATAGCATCATCCCAACCCATAAAATAATGGACGTATCATTCCGCAACTGGCGGGGGATGCAGGAGAGCGGCGGACGGCGCATCCAACGGTCAATCCTTTTGGATCAATTAAGTATCAAATTTTGCAGCATCGAGATGTTAAAGAAATTGCAAAAAATTGACCTGATTGCCGATTTCCTTAATAATAAGATCCTTCAATTAGAGGGTTACGAACAAGAACACCAAGATCATTATGACTTGCCCTTGGACGGCCCGCAGGTGACGAACATTGAAGTATTCAGGGCTTATATCGAAGGTTACTTAAAGAAACGCCCCGACATTCACCTTGAAAAAATGCCGTTCTTGGTTAGGGTGTTGGAGCCAAAACCGACAGGCTTGCCAGTGGAGTTGTATATTTTTACCAAGACAACCGAGTGGGAGGCTTATGAAGCCATCCAAGCACAAATTTTTGACCATTTATTGGCTGCTGTCAAAGTGTTTGATTTGCGCGTATTCCAGGAACCTACTGGTTTAGATTTCTCAAATTTGGCAAGAGAGGTGAATAGCGCTAGCAGTTAAAGAAAGAACTCAAAAGGCGTTATGTTATGATTAATTCATCACTTTAAAGGCTTGGAGTATAGATGAGTTTTAATCAGATTAGCACACTTTTGCAGGAAAACATTCTTTATGCGCTTTTGTTTGTAGCTGTCTTAAGCGCTGTCACTTATTTTGTTGGTCAATTTATACTTGTGCGCGTGGTCAAGGCCTTGGTAAAAAAGACTTCGACCAATTTTGACGACATCATCATCAAGCACTTGGCGTTGAAACGGTTAGCGCTAATCGTCCCCTTTATCGTGATTTTGTTTTTTATTGGTTTGTTTCCCGAGAAAATTGGCGGGGTGCTTTCATCGATCAGCAAGCTAATGATTTTGTGGCTTATAACGCTGAGCTTATCTTCAATTTTAAGGGGTGCCAACGTTGCCTATGAAAGCCGTGAGGACTACAACGGGGTCAGTATCAAAGGGTATATTGATATCAGCAGGCTAATCTTAATCCTGATTGCGATCATCATCAGCGTCTCCATTATCAGCAAACAATCGCCGATGGTGTTATTGGCCGGGTTAGGGGCAATCACCGCGGTGTTAATACTCATTTTCCAAAATACCATTTTGTCTTTGGTTGCCAGTGTTCAAATCATGGCCAATGATTTACTTAAAGAGGGCGATACGATTGAAGTGCCCGCTTTTCAAGCCAACGGCACCGTTATGGATATCACGCTGCACACCATTAAAGTGCGTAACACGGATATGACCTACAGCCACATTCCGACCTATAAGCTGTTAGATTCGGCATTTGTAAACTGGCGCGGGGTGAATGAAAGTGAGAGCAGGCGCATTAAACGGGCTGTCATCCTTGATCAGAGCAGCATCCAACAATGTGACCAGGCAGTCATTAATCAAGTCGAAGCGCATCCCCTGCTGGCTGGTTTTTGGGAGAGCTTTTCAGACAAAGATTCTTGTAAGAAGATGACCAATAGCGCACTGTTTAGGAGCTATGTTGAGTATTATTTGCGAAACCGCGAGGATATTTACCAAACAGACCGAACCCTGCTGGTGCACTTATTGGCTCCTGGGCCCAGCGGCGTGCCGCTTGAAATTATTGCCTTCGTGAAAACGGTTGATTTTAAGTTGTTTGAAGAAATCCAATCAGAGATACTTGAGCACCTTTACGCTGTGGTCGGCGCCTTCAAGCTGAGCATATTTCAACTGGGCAATGCGAACCCGCATATTGCGGCCTTGGAATAGGCGGCACGAATTGAGTTATTTAATAAACCTGGCCTGTGTGTGTAAGACCACTTAATTTAGACAACCCTGTTTGAAACGCTCGTTTACCATTCCTTATACCAAGATTGATACTGACCGTATTCAGGCCCCACGCTTGATTCGTATAGTGCGTTCGGACCTGGTTCAAACCCGCCGACAAAAGCCCATAAAGCCCCCGTGCGCTGCAGACGCATTAACCCTTCCGTCAAAAGAGCCCTGCTCAAACCTTTGCGCTGATGCGCTGGCACAGTGGCCACGGGCTCAAAGTAGGCGCTGCGGGTGACGTCATCAAACCAAATCGTACAGAAGGAGGCTACTGCGCCATCCGGGGCGATGGCAACCAAATCGAGATCGCGCCGGTAAAGCGGGGCGGTTTGGATGTTGCGATACCAGCTTGGGTCGTCGCGGTTTTCAACCGCAATCTTAATATCCCCTTGGTGAAAGCCCAGCCCCGAAGCATAGCAGCGCTCGAGCAGCTCCAATCCATCGCCTAAGGCACGGATTGTGAAACCTGCTGTTATATGCACCTCAGAAATGGGCAAGGTCAGGTCGCGCCGATGTTGATGCTCCACCCAGCCTTTGCGTTCGTAGCCATGGTCCATTAATAACTTGCGGCGAAGCGCATCATCGTGCATTGCCCAAACAATCAAGGACCGTTTATCATCACTCTCGGGGACGGATAGCTTTTCTTCGGCAAGGAGCAACATTTCTTCTTCTAATTCCCTGGTTTCAAAAGCGGGGTGGATCATAAAATGAACTTCATCCGGGCCTCCATCCGGCATGGCAATAGCTATAAGCTCTCCATCCGCTTCCCAAAGGTGCGCCACATCATGCAGCGTTACATTATGACAGTTCAAACAGGTGTGCCAGCGGGCATACTCTAACCTGGCAACATGCCAAGCGCGCTCACGGTAGTCATTTAAAACAAACACTTTGCGCAAAAACGCACGCATTTTCCAAAAATCAACTTCATTTTGATAGGGGCGATAAGTCGTTTTCATGTCATCCTTCTTATTAATTCAGTTAGCAATTCAATAGGCTTCGATAAATCAGAAAATCCTGGTTTAGGTAGCAACAAAAAATGATGCTTTCAATGGATTGTGGTGTCAACAAGAATGAACGCACCGCTTCCACGGCAATCTCCGCGGCCTCTTGTTTGGGGTAGCCATAGACGCCAGTGCTGATGCAGGGAAAAGCAATCGACTGAAGGTGATGATCATTGGCAATTTCCAAGCTGTGGGCATAACAGGCATGCAAGAGCGCCGCTTCGTTATGGCTTCCGCCATGCCAAACAGGCCCTACCGTATGGATGACAACCTTTGCGGGTAAATCAAACCCCTCAGTTAGCTTGGCATCCCCCATCGCACAGCCGCCCAGCGCTCTGCAGGCCTCCAAAAGGCGCGGACCGGCTTTGCGATGAATTGCGCCATCCACGCCGCCGCCACCCAGCAAGCTACTATTCGCCGCATTGACGATGGCATCCACTTGTAGGGTGGTAATGTCACCTTGGATACAAGTTTTTTTTGTCATTTATTTCTTCCTCATTTCGTTTATTGAAGAAGCTTTGATATTGGATAAATTGACAGGTCAGCCAACCGCTCAATTTATCCAATACGTTGTCACATCTCAGCGTGGTGAGAAAATATAAATTAAGTATGCCATAAGTATAAAATTAATGTGTAATAAATGCTCTCAATTCGCGCCCATCCATAACCAGGGCTGAGCAACCAGTAATCATGTTGACCCCCAGCATCCCTGATAGAATATCAGCATGTTAACGCCAGATCTTGATTTTAGAAGTCTTTATGATCATTTTAATGAACCCGTGACGGCAGCTGACTGCGGCCAGTTTTGTGCGGTGCATAATCCAAACGGGAAACCTTTTTGCTGCGATATCTGTTTTGCGGTACCTGCAGCCTATCATCAGGAATGGGATTATCTAAAAAACTCGACTGACTTGTGGCGCTTCTGGCGAGGTGATGAATGTACTGGCGAAGTGGTTGACCCTAAATCAATCAATTTAGACACGCCTGAGCATATGTGCCTCTTAGCATGCAAAGGACCTGATCAATGTCAGAGGGCTTATCGCGCTGTGAGCTGCCGGCAGTTTCCATTCTTCCCTTACATTACAGCAGATGACCGCTTTATTGGCCTGACCTATAACTGGGATTTTGAGCCATTCTGCTGGGTCATCAGCAACCTCGGGCAGGTTACTGTTGCATTTCGAAGAGAATTTATTCAAACCTACGATACCCTGTTGAGTGATTGGCCTGATGAGTATGATAGTTACTACTATTTATCAGAAGATATGCGGACCCATTTTGCAAAAATCAAAAGGCGAATCCCGATTTTGCACCGCAACGGTGGATATTACTTATTAAGCCCCAAGACTGATCGATTGTACCTCGTTGAGCCTGGGCACTATAAGCAATTTGGGCCCTATAGAACTGATTAAAAGCATAGCCCCCGTCGCAATGGACGGGGGCTAAATAGTTCAGTCAAATATTACCGGCGCTCTTTTGGCCCGCGGTTGCTTGAACCACGATTGCCGCCGCCGCGGTTATTGCCGTAGCTAGGGCGATTGCCGCCATAGGACGGCTTGTTGCCATAAGCTGGGCGTTCTTCGCGTGGTTTTGCCACGTTCACAGTTAAAGGTCGCCCTTCAACTTCTTTGCCATTGAGCAAAGCAATTGCTTTTTCAACATCTGCCTGGCTGCTCATTTCTACGAATGCAAAGCCCTTTGAACGTCCACTAAAACGATCTTTAATAACATCAACCGAAACAACTGTTCCGGCTTCGCTGAACAAAGCCTTGAGTTCATCTGCGCTTGTATCATACGATAAATTTCCAACATAAATTTTTGTTTCCAAGTTATTCCTCAACTTTTACTGGTGCAGACCTGGTTAAATAAAAATCCGCCATCATTACAATGCGCATGGCGACTCGTAAAACACCAAAATCTGATTATAAGATGGCTACAGTATAGCACAGAATTTGATTATTAAAAGTTGTGCGGTGTACATGAAAAGCTGTACACTTTGGTTTTTAAAACTATCTGGACTAATTAGCTTTCTACCTTACGCCTATACCACTTTCGATCCTTAATCAGCAGTACCAGAGGCGCAAGGTCAGCCAGCACAAATAGCAGGT
>Ga0209723_1003688_pt1 | contig 18076 bp, 16 predicted proteins | sample BiotimSIPDNA_2_FD_185750 | JGI IMG/M metagenome (GOLD analysis project Ga0209723, IMG submission 185750) | Anaerobic biogas reactor microbial communites from Washington, USA - Biogas_R2 time_0 SIP DNA (SPAdes) (version 2) | ecosystem: Engineered > Bioreactor > Anaerobic > Unclassified | place... | reverse complement strand
AAGAGCCCCCGCGTGTGCGGGAGCTCTCCGGAATCTCAGGATAGTCTGTATCCGATTGTCTGTTTAACGCTTTCGATCATCGTATGGATTTGATTTGCACTGACAGCCGTGATCAAAACCGTGATCACAGCCGTGATCAGGAGGCGGGCATGGCGGTTTACACGGAGGGCAGTATACGCAGCAGCTTGTGCGGGCGCCAAATCTCACGAGTCCGACGCCGACCGCGGCTCCGACTATCCATGGCCAAAAAAACATGATTCCAACTCCCTTCATTAGTACTATATACTATGAAGACAGCCGGTGTTTTGTCGATGGCAACCGTCATATATTTCGATACTTATCATTAATTTGTATGCCGGAAATCTGAACATGTTGTAATGACTGCCATTAACAGAAACATATGACGTATTTCGAAAACGCTCGCACGTTTTGCCGGGAAAACACTTTATACGGGGGCATATGAACGCTTCGACCGGGCTCCGCCGCGAAACTGCAGAGGTAAAAGTGATGATCGGATCCCGTCTCATAGGGGTACAGATCACAGCCACGCAAGATCCGGATCCATGCCGCAGGCTTTGAGCAGCGCGCGAACAGCCTCCCTCTCGCGCGGGGGATCCGCATTTGCTCTTCCAAGGCGGTCGCAAAAGCTTAAAAGAGCCACATCCTCTACTATGCCGTTTTCCACCATCCCCCGAATATCCGCAAAAGGCAGAGACTTTTTGACGTACAGGGCCTGCATATGGTACTTCACGAGCAGCGCGACCCGTTCAATAAAGACATTATCCACTGTAAACTCCGCAAGAAACCTGCGGGACAGTTCGGCCCCCGTGCTGTCATGATCGTATGCCGTTATCTTTCCTTTTCGTATTCTTGTCGTCTCCGGTTTGCCTATATCGTGCAGCAGTGCCGCCCACATAAAGACCGTGATGTCCGAACTGTAAGTCTTCCTTTTTGCCGCTTCATCGACAACTCTCACCGTGTGCTCCCAGACGCTGCCCTCCGGATGAAAAACGGGAGACTGCTCTGTGTACTGCTCTTTTTTCAGCATGGTAAAAGGATACTCGTCAAACCACGGCTGCATCGAATAACATCGGAGCCTGACTGAGGGCTCCGCGTCGCGGATCAAACAATCCTGTACAGCATTAAAAGCGCCGGTAATCATCATATCCCCACCTGCAGAACAGCTCTCGCCAAAATCGATTCCCGGGATACACGGATAACGGACCGGTGATCACCCGGCTGCGCAAGCCGGAACCGGACCCGGCATTTTTTTTGCAAACTTTCAGTCCGATACTTAGCCGCCGCAACAGCCTCTTCATAACTTTCTCTGTAATGCGCATAATAGGTCCATTCCGAGATAAAAGGAGAATGAGCATGCCGTCCGAACTTATCCAATCGAGAGATTTCCCTTCCGTCGTATTACAGTCCGAAAAACCCGTGCTGGTTGACTTTTTCGCTTCATGGTGCGGCCCCTGCAAATCGCTCTCACCGATAATCGACGAACTTGCCGACGAGATGGGTGACAGCGTCAGGATATGCAAGATCGACGTCGACAAGAACAGGGACATGGCAAACAAGTACGGGATCATGAGTGTTCCGACTATTATGCTCTTCCGGGGCGGCAAACCGGTGAAGTCAATGGCAGGCCTGCGGAAGAAAGAAGAACTGCGCGGATTCCTGGAATCGTAGTTATTGCACTTACCCGGGACAAACTGCCGAAATCAGTTCCGAGCGCAGCGATCCGGCGACATCTGCGCTCATACATATAAAGGGCGGCCGACGCTGCGCGGCAAAACCGCGCGCTCATGTTTTGGGCGGCCGCCCGCCTGCCGTCGGCTTTCCGGTATTGACCCGTTCACCGTTATTGCGGGGCTGTATTTTCAGCCTGATCTCGGGCAGCGGAAGTATCTCCCGCGCGCAGCTCACGTATTCCCTTATCAGGAGTTTCAGAGACAGTGCGAGCAATTTCCTGTCCTCCGGCGAGCGGCGCAGGTTATTCGCGATCTTCAGCGCCTGCCGCAGTCTGTGCTCGTTGAGGTCGGTCAGAGTTTCAGCCCCGGTGGACGTTAATATCGCAAACAGAGTGTCAATAAACTGCCGACGGCCCTCCTCGTTAAGCGTCATTACCCACTTCTGAAAAGCCCGCTCGAAAAGCTCGCTCTGAGCCGACAGTTCATTGCAGCGGACAAATCCCGCTCCCCTTACTTCCCAGGTAAAGCCGTTGTGGGCAGCGACCCCTCTGTGGGTACACTTTACGATCTGATACTCCTCCTCGTGGTTTAAAAGCAAGCCTACTATGCAATGGCGCGGCACGAGAGTCAGCACCTTCGGCCTGATCCGCACATATCCGGGCAGGTCTTTAACAGGCCTGAAAAAACCCGGGCCGTCATTGTTGTAGACGCCGATGATGCGGTCCTGCAATTCCGGCGGGCAGTTCATCGCGGCGTATACCGCAAGATTTCCTCCTTTTGAGTGACCGCCCGCCCTAACGGTGCGATCACTGTTCATGAGCAGGCTGCAGAGATATTCTTTGGCTTTCGACTGCGCCGGAACTTCCTCGTACACCGACATATTGAAGTTCTCTTTCCACGCGACGATCGTATCATCCGTCCCGCGAAACGCGACGAAGCTCGTCCCGTCCCCGAGATCGATAGTCAGGGCGGAGAACTGCCCGTCGCGCTCAGTGCCGACCTTGTTTACGTAGTTTGACAAAAGGCAATCCCTGAATCGCCTCGCGGCGGGGAGCCTCCTGAGCAGCGCGAGCGTCTCCCTCGGAAAAAAAACGCCCAGTCTCTTCGGGTCTTTTATCGCGGCGAAATAGCCTTTTACGGCATGTCTGATCGGCATCGGGTCGTCGTCGGGAGGTACTATACCGGAAAGATCGGCACTGCAGAGCTTGCACAGAATAACGTTGTCTACCTCGTTAAAGGGCGCTGCGGAAAAACTCAGATCCCCGCGCCAGTCAAGATAATCCATTATGTTTGCCATAGACGCCCTCCTGTTCCTTTCCCTGAATCAACAGGCATATTTTACAACAGACTATACAATATGTAAATGACCGCGCGAAGATCGGCCCGCACGGCGACGATCCGGGCACGCCGGGAACCGATCCGTACGCGCAGCAGCCGGCAGTTCAGGAGCTGCCGTAGCTGATTCCGATCGATTTAAACGCTTTATCGAGGACGAGCAGAATGCTCGGGACTCTGACCTTCAGCGCGATAAGCACCGAAACAGTCAGCGCGGGGATAAATACTATCAGAAAGGCGACAGTTGTCCTTCGTGACCGTGCCTTTATGATCGGAATAAAATCGATCAGCACGATCACCGCAAAACTTATAACAACAAACAGCACGCTCTACGTCCCCCTTATCTCCGGAAGCTTTCGCAGCTTTGCCGTGACGAAAACGATCAACGGGATCAGCATCTCAAAAATGACCCAGAAGACAGGCGCGAAAACCTGAGCGGACACGGCATGGTCGACAATGTTATCATACAGTGTGAGCCCGTATGCTATAACGAGCGCCCCGGTCACGAGCGAGATGCGCTTGTAATCCCTGACATTGAACATCTGCGCGATCGTGATAACGGATATATAGTGAAGAAACATTACTTTGAAGGCGAGCTGTGAGATAAGCGCTATGGCAAACAGTATCTCCATGCGGCTGAGCGCCTCCCCCAGCCTGACCAGCCTCAGCGTCATCAGCGACGGCAGAGCAAAAAGACCCATGGTCGGACCGAGTACCCCTATATCTCTGATAATCGTTATCAGGAGCGTCGCTCCGCCAAGAAAGTAGCCCCCGAAAATGTACTTTGTCGCATCCTTGCGCGACATGCGCACGTTTGGAGTCATCATCATTATCACCATAAGCTCGCCTAAAGGTATCGTGGAGATCATGTGAGTACTATGCAGGTATTTCTTAATCGGCAGGGAGAATACGGGCAGAAAGTTCTCAAACCTTATCTGGTTCATAACAAGCAAAACCGATATCGCCAGTATCGCAAAGCCTAAGGTCATGAAAAGAGCGCTGTACCACGTCACCACCTTTATGCCGTACCTCACGGCGTAGGAGGTCACGATAATGCACAAGACCATGAGCACCAGGGCCGGAGTGTCCTTCAGGATGACGATCTTCGTCAGGTCTCCCAGATCTCTGAGGTTGAGGGATGTCAGATTCAGAAACCACCAGATGTAACTCAGTCCGAGCACCTTCCCGAGTACGGGGCCAAAGACCCGCTCGAGCACCTGGATCAGGTTCATATCCGGAAACATGAGCATTATGGCTCTGAAAAGCGCTATGACGGGTATGCTGACAATCAGGCCTGACAGGACCGTGAGCCAGGATTCATGCCGCGTCACCGGTATGAGAAACCCTGTCAGCAAGGCCGACGACTCCAGGTACAGCACTATCGTAAACATGAACCGGACGCCCGAGATCTGTTCTTTATCTACCCTCACGGCTTGCACTCTCCATCCCTATCGTCAACAAAGACTTGCCCAGATCGACGATCTGCGCCCTGACCGACACTTCGAGCTCGCTTTTTGAAAATAACTCTCCCCACTGGTCCTTCATCGATTCCCACTCCCCCGGATCCTTCCGGTATACGGACAGGCCGAGATCGTAAATATCGGCCCCCATACCGCGTGCGGACTCATAGGTCTGCTCTACCTTTTTTTTGATCTCCTCCTGAGCTGTCTGCGTCAGTTTTTGTATAAGATCCGGAAACTTTACTTCGGTGAACCCTATTATCTGGCTCACGCGCAGTACCGTATCCACTTCAAACTCCACGCGAACGCTCTGCCCGTTTTTTTTGACTTTTCTCTTGCAGTCCAGGCTGTCGACGAGAAAAACGGCAAGGTTATCACCCGAGCCTGCTGTAAAGCTGCCGCCCTTCACATCACCCATCGCCCATACGTAACTCTGCGCTTCGTCATTGCTCAGGCGGCCAACGAGCTTATCCTTTACAAAAACCGCCATCCCCTCTATACTGACAGACTCTTTTTCATTCTCCTTCGTCAGTTTGACGATCGGCACGACAGGAGAGGAAGAGCCGCTCAGGAGTTTCCTTACAAAGTCTGTGATCCTTGTCGAATACTGCGTGGAGATCTGCGATTGCTGGTTGATGATATTTGAGAGGTGGGTCCCCGAAACAAGCTCCTGTCCCGTATCCGCCGCCAGTACATCCGAAGCCTTTCCGTCGACTATCGCCATCTGAACGTCCATGCGAGATTCGGGGTCCCGCAGCAGCATATCCATATACTGCTCCATTCCCTCCTCCGCAAGCGCCGTACCGAATAACATGATCTGGTTGTGCGGTATGAAAACCTCGCGGCTCGTCCTCAGGTTTATATCCGCAATGCCCTGCGCCATCGTGCTCTTTACGGATTTCAGGACAAGGGTCGGCGAGCTCTTCTCCTGCCCGCCTTCCGAGCCCGAGGAAGCGCTTTCCGGTTCGCTCTTTTCTATCTGAAGGGAGACCTCAAGCAGCCCGCTCTCCTCCGCCTGATCAAGTGCGATACCCGTTACTATGAACGTCTTGTTGAGTTCATGCTGATTCCAGCACCCGGCAAGCGGCAGCAGCAGCGATCCTAACGCGAAAAGCGCCATAGCCCGCAGTGTTCTTTTCGGGAAACACATCGTCAGTCGTCACCAGCCTGTCTGTTGCTCTCGCCCGCATGCGGTCGCAGAGGGGGAATAAATGATTTGATGCGAACCGTGTCGCCCTTCGCGATATGCTTCGGCCGGCGTTTCATTGTCCAGAGAGGCATCCGAATTATCGAATCCTGAAGGTTCCTGGTCCAGGCAAAGCCGTCAAAGTACGCTGCACCGAACGAGGTGAGCGTTGCCAGGTGGATCAGAATCGCAAAAGTCCCCATCGCGACACCGTAAAAGCCCGCGAACGCTGCGAGCGCCATCATCGCAAGCCTCAGCATCGTATCCGATTCGTTTTGCATGGGGATCAGAAAACTGGCGACAGCCGTGATCGCGATGGTGATCACCACGGGAGCGCCGACAATACCTGCGGAAACCGCGGCGTCGCCCATTATCAGGGCCCCGACAATACTTATCGCCTGACCTACCGGCCGGGGCAGGCGGATGCCCCCTTCACGGAGGATCTCAAATGAGATAACCATTATGAAAGTTTCCAGGAAAACGGGAAACGGCGTTCCCTCCCGGGCTTTTGCGATTGTGAGGAGAAGTGTCGTCGGTATCATCTCGTGGTGAAAACTCGTGAGCGATATATAGATTGCGGGAGCGAACACCGCGATAATGTATGCCAGATAGCGCACGATGCGCATCATGGTCGCGTACATCGGCCGCGAGTAATAGTCCTCGGCTGTCTGAAAACTCTCCACAAAAAGCATGGGAACCGTCAGGACAAACGGCGTGCCGTCAATGATGACGGCGACGCGGCCTTCAAGCACCCGTCCGGCAATAACGTCCGGCTTTTCGCTGTACCCGACGGTGGAAAACGGCGATAACGGCGCATCTTCGATATACTGTTCGATATATCCCGATTCCAGGATCGAGTCGACGTCGAGACCCTTGATCCGGAATTTAAGCGTCTCGATGACTTTTTTGTCCGCGATCCCGTCTATATACATCAGACAGATATGTGTCTGCGTTCTTTTGCCGACAGTCAATGACTCGCAGCGCAGCCGTCCGCTCCTGATCTTGCGCCGGAGCAGCGCCGTATTTGTGCGGAGGTTCTCCGTAAACCCCTCCCTGGGTCCTCTTACGACAGATTCCGACGCGGGCTCCGTTACGCTTCGTTTTTCATATCCCTTGGCGTTTATCTGCAGCGCCTCCGGACAACCGTCCGCAAAAAACACCGCGTCGCCGGACAAACAGGAGGCCGCGCAGTCGGATACTGACGCAATAAGTTGAACTTCGCCCGCGCAGATAACGTCGGAACTGACGGTCCTCGCTATATCCCGGGCTTTCGGGAGTTCGTCACAGGTCCTCCAGCTTACTATGGGGCGGAGTATCGCCTCGGAAATAAAGAGGCTGTCCGTCATGCCGTCGATAAATACCAGAGCGCCCGAGTAACAGAGGTCCGGCCCGAACCTGAACCTGTGGACCTTAACGTCGCTCCCGTCGCTCAGCTCGTTCTTCAGCGCCTCGACGTTCTCGTCGAGTGAAGTGCTCAGTTCGGGCGGCATATGCTGTTCTGCACGTTTTTCTTTGTTATCATCCCCGGCGCCCGCTTGACCGGAGGAGCTGAGCAAATACCTCAGTTTTCGCTTCATAAAACCGAAAAGCACCTGTCTGCCTCCCTTGTTTCTTTCCATTAGTATAGATAGCCTGACAGGAAAGTATGTAAAACCAAACAGAGGTAACAGTATCTTCGGCTGTAATAATTTTCTTGTTCACGTAATTCGTCTCTCCGGAAAAAAATCACTTGACGCGGAGCGTCAAGTGTGGTAGCTTTATTAAAAATATGCGACAGACAATGACGAGAGAGAGTACCCGCACCCAAACGCGCAGAGAGAAGATGGCCGGTGTAAATCTTCGGGGCGGCTGCGGCGAAGCCCTCTCCGAGTTTTGAACCGAAAGAATTATTCCTGTAGGCCTCAACGGGTTCCGACCGTTACATCGGAGAGGTATCGGACATATCATGTCCCGTACCTGCAGAGTGCAGAGTGTTTATCTCTGAATTTAGGTGGTACCGCGGTCATTCCGCCCTAAACTGACGACAGTCGGTTTAGGGCTTTTTATTTTATCTTCAGTGAGGTAACAAAATGCGTACTTTCCAAAAATCAAGAAGTCTCGACAACGTCCGCTATGACGTTCGCGGCGTTTTAGCGGCCGAGGCGGAACGGCTCTCGCTTGAAGGGAACAAAATTATCAAGCTGAACATCGGCAATCCCGCGCCTTTCGGTTTTTGCGCGCCCGATACGGTGATCAGCGATATGCTTGAAAATCTGCGCAGCGCGGAGGGCTACACCGACTCGAAAGGCCTCATGTCCGCGCGGTGCGCCATAGTGGAATACTGCCGGGGAAAAAACATCCCGGTCGCAGGACCCGAAGACGTGATCACGGGGAACGGTGTGAGCGAACTGATAGCGATGTCGATGCACGCCCTGCTGAACAGCGGAGACGAGGTGCTGGTCCCCTCTCCCGACTACCCGCTCTGGACCGCCGCCGTCACTCTGTCGGGAGGCAAAGCCGTCCACTATGTTTGTGACGAGCAGTCGGAGTGGAACCCCGATACAGCCGATATAAAAAAGAAGATCACGCCCAGAACAAAGGCCATCGTCATAATCAACCCGAACAATCCGACAGGAGCGCTCTACCCCGATTCTGTCCTCAGCGAGATCGCGGACATCGCGAGGAGCAGCGACCTCATCGTCTTTTCCGACGAGATATACGACCGCATCGTGATGGACGGGCTTTCACACACCTCGATTGCGGCGCTGGCGCCTGATCTCTTCACCGTCACCATGAACGGCCTGTCAAAATCACACAATATTGCGGGCTTCCGGTGCGGCTGGATGACCCTTTCGGGCAACAAGGCGCAGGCAAGCGGTTATATTGAGGGGCTTGAACTGATGGCCTCCATGCGCCTGTGCGCAAACGTGCCCGCACAGCTCGTCGTCGCTTCGGCCCTCAAGTCCGAACCGGACGTTTCGGTCATGCCCGGCGGCAGGCTCTGCCTCCAGAGAGATTTCGCGTACTCCGCTCTCAACCGCATCCCGGGGGTCAGCGCCGTGAAACCGAAGGCCGGGCTCTATATCTTTCCGAAACTTGACGCGGCACGGTTCGGCATCACGGACGACGAGCGTTTCGCACTGGATTTCCTGCGTGAGAAACACGTCCTCATCGTCCACGGGACCGGCTTTCACTGGAGCGCGCCGGACCACTTCCGCGTCGTGTATCTGCCCTGCATCGAAGATCTCGGCACGGCGCTCGGTCGGCTTGAAGAGTTCCTGAGCGAATACCGTCAATAACCGGCCATAAGAAAGCGGGCAGCTTAACTGCCCGCTCCGTACTATATGGACTAAATCAATTAAATCAAAATACAGGGATGACTTTTTCAGGCTCATCGGGATCGGCGGGGATCTGCTCCTCTTCCCTCGCCTTGTTAAGCAGGGCCCGGATGCTCAGAGATACCCTCTTCTTCTCGTTATCGATCTCCGTGATCTGAACCTCAAGCTCCTGGCCCTCCGAGAGCACGTCCTGCGGTTTGCCTATACGCCTGTCGGCGATCTGCGAGATATGGATCAGCCCGTCAACACCGGGGATGATCTGAGCGAAAGCGCCGAAATTCATGAACTTAACGATTTTGACCGGGACCACGTCCCCTACTGCATATTTATTCGTAAACTTGACCCAGGGGTTGTCCTCCGGGTTCTTGCAGCCGAGCGAGATTTTTCTTTTCTCTTTGTCGAACGAGATGACATAAACGTCGATATTGTCGCCGACTGCCACGACGTCCGCGGGGCTCTTGATGCGGTCCCACGACAGTTCGGTCACGTGGACCATACCGTCCACGCCGCCGATATCGACAAAGGCGCCGTAGGACGTCAGGGATTTGACGGTCCCCGAATAATGCTTTCCGACTTCGATCTCGCTCCAGACTTTCTCGGCCGCGATCCTTCGCTCTTCCTGCTTGACAGAGCGGATCGACCCTATAACTCTGCGCCTTGCTCGGTTGACCTCGGTTATCCTGAGGCGGACCTTTGTTTTAATAAGCTCGCTCATCGGCGTATCCTTAGGCAGGCCTGTCTGCGAAGCCGGTACAAAAACACGTATGCCTTTAACGGAAACGACGATACCGCCCTTATTCTCCTCGGTGACAACACCTTCGACTACGCCTTTATTTTCATAAGCCGTCTCAACCGTATCCCAGTTTTTCTGGGTATCGAGCCGTTTCTTTGAGAGCATCGCCGTGCCCTCGATATCGTTGACCCTGATGGTGTAAGCTTCGACAGCATCGCCGATCTTGAAGATGTCCTCAGCCTTTGCCGTAGGATCATCGCTAATTTCGGACAGAGGTATGTAGCCCGCGTGCTTTGTGCCCAGGTCTACATAGACTTCGGTCGGGGTAATGGCCGTCACTGTGCCGCTTACTTTTTCTCCGGTTGTTAACGTCTTGAATGATCTCTCAAGCATCGATTCGAAGGATTCCTCATCCTCCGCCGAAATATCGGCTCCCTCTGTCTCCGGTACCTCTTCCTTGATAGTCTCCGCCGCCTGGGGAGCCGTGTCGTTCGCTTGAACTGCGGGCGCAGCCTGGACCTGCTCGAACTGCCCGTCGAGGATTTGCTCAGCAGCCTCCTTCTCGGAAATGTTCGTGGTCGCATCGGCAATCGGGTTGTCACTCATCTTATCATAGACCTCCTTTATTATCCACGGCGGTGTGGACGCACCGGCCGTGATACCAACGGAAGTAAAGGCGGCTAATGAGGCTGCTTCAATCTCACAGGCGCTTTCGGCGAATATAACATGATCACAGTATTCGCGGCAGGTTTCCGCCAGTTTGCATGAGTTGGAGCTGCTTTTGTCGCCAAGCACGATCATCATCTGCTCTGTCCTGGCAAGCGCAGCGGCTTCTTCCTGTCTTTTCTCCGTTGATTTGCATATTGTATCAAATATTCTGATGTTTGTACATATTTTTTTGACGAAATCAATTACCAATACTTTTGCGTTTTGTGTAAGGGTCGTCTGGAAAACGACCGATACAGGCGAGGTCCTGAGCCCCGGGTCCGATGATAAGAGCTCCCGTATCTCTTCCGTATTCTCGAAAACGAAAACGTGCTCGTGTCCGTCGGCAATGCCCTCTACCTCGGGGTGCTCCCTTGCGCCGATCACGAACACCGTTCTTCCTTCTTTAAGCTCAGTTTCGACTATCTCATGTATGCGAAGTACAAAGGGGCAGGTAGCGTCAATGACGGGAGCGCCCAGGCGCGCGAGTTTTTCGTAGACGCTGCGCCCCACGCCGTGCGAGCGTATGATGACCGTCTGGCCCGGTCTGTATTCGTCAAGGTCCGCGATCTGTTCGATCCCCCGGCGCCGCAGATCGTCGGCTACCGATTTGTTGTGTATGAGCATCCCCAGGGTCACGGCGTTTATACCGCTCTCTGCCGCGTCATATGCGAGCTTCAGCGCTCTGTTTACACCGAAACAAAACCCTGCAGTCCGCGCCAAAGTGATTTTCATAGCTGCGCCCCCCTGTTCAGGCCGCGTTTGCTCCGGCCTGCCCCGAAGCGCCGTGCGGAGCGGATCATACCGCTTTACCCAGTACGGAGATCTTCTTTAGTATCTCCTCGGCGCTGAATTTGTATAACTCGCTTCTCGATGACCGGCGCCGCGCCAGTCTGAACGGTTCTCCGATTACCACGTTGAGTTTGCCGAACGGGCGCCTTGCCGGGTTGTCCAGATATACAGGGACGACCGGAACGTCCGTCCGCAGCGCGAGCATCGCGGCCCCTGTCCTGGCATGCGCGCTCTGCCCGTCTTTCACTCTTGTCCCCTCGGGGAATATGGCGACCTTCCGCCCGCTTTTCAGGCAGTCAAGCGCGCTTTTTATGGCGCTCATGTCGCGCTCGCCTCTGCGGACAAATATGGCGCCGACTTTTTTAAGTATGCTGCCCAGAAAAGGGACCCTTACGAGTTCCGCTTTTGCCATAAAGTGCAGACAGTGTTTCCATCCGAACGCGTTGGCTATGATCAGCGGGTCAAGCATCGAACGGTGGTTAGCGCAGATTACGGCCGCGCCCTGCGGTATATTCTCCCTTCCTCTCACATGGATCGGGTTTCTGATTTTCAAAAAGGGCCATAGCAGTATGTAAACAAGTCTGTAGTAAAATTTCATTCCCGCATTCTCTTTCCGATAATGTCCGCAGCGGCGGCAGCTGCCTGCCCGGGCGGCGAGCCCGTACCGGGCTTCATTCCGGGCCCGGGCTGCCCCCGGGAAAACTCTCGCCCGCCGCGCGGCCGGTGGACCAGGCTATCTGCAGATTAAACCCCCCGGTGTACGCGTCGGCATCAATGATCTCACCTGCAAAGTACAGGCCTTTCACAAGTTTTGAGCACATTGTTGCCGGATCGATCTCGTTTGTGGAGACCCCGCCGGAAGTGATAACAGCTTCTTCTATCGGCCTCTTGGCGCTCACTTTGAGCTCAAAACACTTCAGCAAGCGCAGCAAAGACCTGCGCTGTTCCTTTGTTATCGAGTTGGCCTTTGTGCTCCCGTCTATCCCTGTCCGCCCGATTACTGCGGGGATCATCAGCGGATGGACAAGACCGGCCAGGATATTCGAAAAATCCCTGTTTTTTCCCGCCTCAAGATCGCGAAGGAGCCTGAGATCAAGTTTCTTCTCGTCAAGCGCAGGTTTTAAATCTATTTCGATCGTATAACCGCGCCCCCCCTGCATGTGCGCGCTGGCGCTGAGGATCACAGGGCCCGAAACGCCGAAATGCGTGAAAAGCATCTCGCCGAAATCTCTGTACACCGTCTTGTCCTGCTCGGAGCGCACGGTGATCGCTATGTTTCTGAGCGACAGCCCCTGCATCTTTCCGCAATCGTCGCCCGCGCACTCGAGAGGTACGAGCGAGGGTTCGCACGGTACGATCGTATGGCCGAACTTCGCCGCAAAACGGTACCCGTCGCCCGTCGACCCGGTCCTGGGGTATGAGAGGCCCCCCGTGGAAATGAGCACGCTCGGCGCCTCGAGCAGCCCTTCGCGGACCGTCACGCCGGTGACGGCGCCGCACTCCGCCGCTATCCCCGTGACCGTGTCCCTTCTTACCCTGACGCCCGCGTCGCGCATTGCGCGCTCAAGTCCCATGACCACGTCTCCTGCTCTGTCGGACACGGGAAAAACCCTCCCGCCCCGTTCGACTTTCACAGGCACGCCGATGGACTCAAAAAAATCCATGACTGCCTGCGGCGGAAAACGGGTGAGAGAGCTGTACAGGAATTTTCCGTTGCGCGGAACGCTGCTCATGACCTCCCGGGGAGAAGAATCGTTTGTAAGATTGCACCGGCCCTTGCCGGTCAGCAGCAGCTTCCTGCCCAATTCTGCGTTTTTTTCTATGAGCAATACGCTCAGACCGCGCCTTGCGGCAGTCAGCGCCGCCATCATTCCGGCGGCGCCGCCGCCCACTATCAGAGCGTCACAGGTCTTTTTTTTCATACATGTTTTTCTTGTCATATACCATGGTGTCGGCCCAGATACGTTCCAGTTTTTCAAAGATGTCAGGCAGCTCCCCTTCTTTTTTCAGGCTGAGCGCGACTATCAGAGCGGTCGCAAGGCTCATTGAACTGACGAGGGAGTCCACAAAGGATATCATCTTGTTTGAAGAGATCAAAACATGGTCCGAGTAAGGGGCAAGAGGAGAATTGAGACTGTCCGTCATTGAAACGATCTTAGCCCCCTGTTTCTTCGCGAACATCGTAGCTTCCAGAGTTTTTTTTGAATAGCGGGGATAGCTGACCGAGATCATTACGTCGTCGGGCGTGAGCCTTATCAGGCGGCCGTAGATCTCGCCGCTGATGTCGTTTTCCAGAAGAAAAACGTCTTCGAAAAGAAGGTTAAGATAATAATTGAGAAAGGCCGCGACAGCCGCGGAAGAGCGCATACCCAGAATGAATATCCGCTTCGCGCCGGCGATGGTCTCTACACAGGCGTTAAACGCCTCGGGCGATGATGATTCCAGCGTCGAGCGGATCTCATCGATGTTTATATGGAGGACCCTCTCAAGTATGTTGCGGTCGCTGATCGTCTCTTTTGCGGCGTCTATCCTCTGAACAGACGTCAGGCTGTTCCTGATCATCTCCTGGAGGGCTTTCTGCATCTCGGGATAGCCGTCATATCCAAGCTTAGCGGCAAACCGCACAACGGTCGACTCGCTGACTTTCACCGTTTTTCCGAGTTTTACGGCCGTCATGAAAGCGGCTTTCTCGTTATTTTCGGTAATATACTTTGCTATCGCGCGCTGACCTTTTGAAAAACTCGGATAGTTCTCGTTGATCCTGGTAATAACGTCTTCCTTCATCGCGACGTTCCTTTCAAACGATCAAATATAGCCGTTTGCCGTTCTCGACCGGCCGGAAATGAATGATTCGCACTGCCCCAAATTATTCTACTATCGACTTGCGGACAATTCAACAGCAAGGCGCAAGTTTTCTTGTGAATTGCAAGTTTAATTGCCCACCATAAAAATACAGTACACTAAGCAACCTGGAAATCGTCAGATGACTTATATCCGAACATTCTTCTGGGGTAACTGTTAATCCAACGCTCGATCCGCCGAACATCGGCATTTGTAAGCTTGTCAATATTTGAACCCTTTGGGACAAACCGACGGATGAGCCTGTTTGCTACCTCGTTACTGCCGCGCTCCCAGGCGCTGTAGGGGTGCGCATAATAGCAAATAGTCCTTTTTTCAGACGGATTCAGACAGGACGTCTCAAGTCCGATCGAGTCCAGAAACTCGCAGCCGTTATCCATCGTGATACTCTTAAACAGCTCTTTGAATCTGCCCTTATACTTCCGCTCGAGTCTGTCTATGACGGCTTTGACTTCCGTCTGTTTTTTGCTCTTGATCTTAAACAGCAATTCTCTCCGCCGTTGCCGTTCCGTTAGAGCAAGCAGACAAGCTTTCCCTTTACCAACAACACAATCCATTTCCCAATGGCCTGCTTCAGTCCTGTTTTCTATTCTCTCGGGTCGCTCATCAATGCTTCGGCCGGTGAGGTTATTGAGAGCAACTTTCCGCTCATTCCGGGATTTCCGCCGTTTCCCATCCTTTTTTACTGGCAGATCCTTGTTGCTGATGTTCAGAAACAGATTGCGGTCAATGTAGTTGTATAGTGTCTTGGTGCAGATCATCGAGTTAAATTGAAGGCCTTTCGCCTTGATTTCTCCGATTACGGCATCCGGGGCGTATTTCTCTTTTCCTATCTTCTCTTCTATATAGCGTACAAGCTTGTGGTCATATCCGATCTTCAGCGGCCGTCCTTTGTTCGCTGCATTTTTCTCCGCTGCCCGCTGTCCCGCATCTGCACAATAGACATATTTACTCCGCCATAAACTGTCTCTTTGCTCGACGCGGCCCCGGGCAAGCTCGCGTTCTATTGTACGGCGGTCCCGCCCCATAAGTTGCCCTATCTCCTTCGGCGGTGTTCCTTTCCTGTCCAGTATCTCTATCTGATACCTCTCGTGCTCGCTTAACTGTTTCCATATCCTCTTTGATGTGCTACACTGTTCCTGACCCATCTCTTTCACCTCTGTTGCTTTGTTTGTGTTGCAACTTCAGTGTAACTGTTCGTGACCGGGATGGGTCTTCTTTTTTTATTTTGGGCAATTCATTTTACAACTCACCCAGGCGATACGGCCGAAACTCTCAATTTCGGGGTTTCCGGACACGCTGCCAGTGATGTGTACACACAAAAACCCGGTGTCGGAACCCGAAATCCGCCGCATTACGCAACATAATCATCCTGTTTGTTGAAATAAAAAATGACTAAAATAATCATTTTATATTACATGTGTGATATTATAGACGAGGAAACCTGTTTAACCCCGGATGTCCGGGTTCTCGTGTGCGATGGTACTTTGACACCGGAAAGAGAATGACAGGCAAAACTATCGGAAAGGCAAAACGTATTCCGCCCTCAGCCGTACGGAGGAACAAAAGTGTTCTTTAAGGAACTGGAAACCGACAGATTGTTTCTGAAAAACATCACTGCGGATGACAGAGAGTTCATTTTGAAACAATTCTCAGACAGAGAAGTCACCCGGTACTTATTCGATACCGGGCCGCTTTCCGATATTTCAGGCGCCGACGAAATTATAGAGCTGTTTATACAACCGGAGCCGAGAGCACAGCACAGGTGGATACTTGTAAAAAAGAATAACGGGGCTAAGATCGGTACATGCGGTTTTCATCGTTGGGATAGATCAAACGGCCGCTGCGAGCTCGGGTACGATCTTTACCCGGATCACCGGGGCAAGGGCTACATGCTTGAAGCATTGAAAGCAATATGCGCGTTCGCTCGTAGCAATATGAAAGTAAAAAGCATCGACGCCCGGATCTATATTGATAATGAGAAGTCTGTAAAGCTTGCGGAAAAGTTGGGGTTTACTTTTAACGGGCTTATGATAGACGAGATCTTTCACGGTAAAGCATACCCGCATAAGATCCTGACCCTTGACTGCACAATTCGGCAGCAGCATTAAGTGCCAGCTTATCGTGTTCGAGGTGAACGTTATGACATTAAAAGAAATAAGTATACAATATGGTGTCGATGCAAAGCGGCTAAAGACTTATTTTCAGGCATTTTCCAACTTTTATGGAATTTGTTCGCTGAAAAAAGCCATGCAGATCATAAATCGCCAGAATCCGGAACAGAAAATCACAAAGGAGCAGATCCTCGGATTCGCGGATAACTACAACGGTGACTGGAAGATCGTCTCACCGTATGAAATCTATACGGACATACCCTATACCACACCTCTGCAACGTGAGATCGTCAATAAAATACTGGTGTTTTATAACGACTACGGCGGATATCATTACACCCGCGCTCTTCAATCGGACAAGGACTTCTATATCCCGTCAAGGGATGAACTCCTGAAATATGCCGATAAAAAATACTTTGAGGAAAATCAGTATACTCACGCGTTTGCACAGTTTCTGGAAAAGCAACTGCATGCAAACGACTGGCAGAGAAAACTGCTTGAGATCGTTCTTGATATCCGGGCGGATAATTTCGATACTCAGGATTTTATTGATACAATTGATCAGGAATATCCCGGCTTTGACATCACCCAGCAAGTAATCGACATCTACGTTAATCTCCACAACAACACCAGATTGATGGTTAATCGAGGCTATACCCCCAATGAATTATTTCGAAAGTATGATCCGGATGATGATCTGCCGAAAACCGTTTCTTTCGGTCCCGGCATTTATAGCCTCATTCAAAGCGATGAAATGATTGCGGATGAATTAATAGAGTGCTTTGAGGCAATGAACATTTCGCAGGACCTGAAAAGAACTCTCATATCTGAGATTCATAAGGTGAAACGACCGGACCCCGGCAGAAATGACCCTTGTCCCTGCGGCAGCGGAAAAAAATACAAGAAATGCTGCGGCGGGTGAGTTGTATGATATCAGGGGAGTGAGAGCATGCAATATCTATGGGGTTATCTCGGTATCATAAACCTTATTGCCGTCATTCTCGCCTTGCTTGATAAGCGCGCCGCGAACAGACGCCGACGACGCGTGAAAGAACGAACGCTGCTGCTGGTTTCTTTCCTCGGAGGTTCGATCGCCATGCTGCTGACCATGCTGTCAATCCGTCACAAGACAAAAAAAGCGAAATTCATGTTGGGAATACCGGTGATCATCGCGCTGCAGCTCATCGCCGCAGCGGCGATATTTTGGTGGAAGGGCACGGGACTGATTAACGCATTATAGGTGTTATATCGTCATTCGGCAGAATTTTATTCACGAAACACAATCAGACAGAGCAGGCCCGGAAAGATCCGGGCCTGCTTCACGTCAATATGAGTATCGCGGGTCAATTATGAAAAAACGGAAACAGGCAGCATAGATACTAAAGCTGATCCTGCTCTGTAATTCAATTATTACTGTCGGCGGGTAAAACTTCACTTTCGATATTGCCGATGTCCTTTGCGTGACCGTTTGGCCTTCGCATCAACTTAATGAGCGAAATACCTATAACAACGGCAATTCCGGTGGTAAGAATATCTGCTGCGGGCTGCGCCCAGATAAAGCCTTTGAAACCAAACTGGTAGTTTAACAGGAAGAGCAGCGGAACGTAGAACAGGAGCTGGCGTCCCATTGTTATGATCATCGCCGGAACAGGCTTCCCGAACGCCTGGAACGTCACCATAATTGTGACCTGGGCGCCTATAAACGGCAGACCCCATACAAAGTTATGCAATATTTTTGTACCCGCCTCAACTGTTCTCGGATCATCAATAAAGAACTTGATAACATATTCTCCGAACAGGCTCAGTATGAGGCTTCCTGCTATGCATAGTCCCGTAGCGAATATCAGAGTCAGCTTGAAACCCTTACGAACGCGGTCAAACAGC
>Ga0209723_1003686_pt1 | contig 18079 bp, 21 predicted proteins | sample BiotimSIPDNA_2_FD_185750 | JGI IMG/M metagenome (GOLD analysis project Ga0209723, IMG submission 185750) | Anaerobic biogas reactor microbial communites from Washington, USA - Biogas_R2 time_0 SIP DNA (SPAdes) (version 2) | ecosystem: Engineered > Bioreactor > Anaerobic > Unclassified | place... | reverse complement strand
GACCCAGCCGTCAAAAACAACGGTAATCCGGTGACCTTTTCTTTGACGGTAGCGGGAAAGCCAGTCAATCAGGGCCTTGCGACCCGCCTCAAGGCTCTGCCGTTCAAAACGCTTAAGGTCAACGGACTGCCGGATCAGATTATAGCCGTCAATGAGAATATGCATAGTTAATTTTTACACATTGCCGCTTTTGGATCAATAAAAAATTCTGGTATTTTTCTTGACTTGACGGTTGTCTGTCTGCTACCGTCCAACATCTTCGGCTCGCTGTTGAAAAGGCTGATCTTCTGCGCTGCTGTGGGATTTGGGCATGCTGACGTACAATTTCCATACGTTTTGCCACACAATCTGCGCATTTTCTTCAAGGGTCCTTTTTGCTCGGCCTGTTTGTGGTTTCTAGGCGGGAATAGTCCGCTTGACAATAAATAACATGGAGGCTTTTATGGAAATTAAAAAAATATGTGTGTTGGGTGCGGGCCTGATGGGAAATGGAATCGCACAGGTTTGCGCCGCTGCAGGTTTTGACGTTACCCTCAGAGACATTGAGCAAAGGTTCATCGACGGCGGCATGAACACGATCAAGAAGAACCTGAACCGGGATATGGAAAAGGGCAAAATCACCAAAGAGCAGATGGATGGAATCCTGGGCCGCATCAAACCCACGCTTGATCTGAAGGAAGCAGCCGCGGACGCCGATGTGGTTGTGGAGGTTGTCATCGAACTGATGGACCTGAAGAAGAAAGTCTATGCAGAACTCGAAGCAGTCGTTCCCTCGCATTGCCTGTTTTTCACCAACACCTCGGGTTTGAGCATTACGGAAATGGCCTCGATCACCAAGCGGCCGGATCGTTTTATCGGCACACATTTTTTCAATCCCGTTCCGGTGATGCGTTTGCTGGAAGTGATCCGCGGACAGCAGACATCGGACGAAACGGTGGAGATCGCCAGGGCCTGGGGCAAGAAAATCGGGAAGGAAGTCGTCATGGTGAATGAAGCACCGGCCTTTGTCGTGAACCGGATTTTATGCTCCATGATTAATGAGGCTTTCTTTGTGCTGGATGAAGGTCTTGCCACGGCGGAGGATATTGACAAGGCGATGCAGCTTGGCTGCAATCACCCCATCGGGCCACTGGCGCTGGGCGACCTGATTGGCCTGGATACGCAGCTTCGGATTTGTGAAGGGATGCACCGGGAACTGGGGGATAAATACCGGCCGTCGCCTCTTTTGAGGAAACTGGTTCGCGCCGGCAACCTCGGGCGAAAATCCGGCCGCGGTGTCTATGACTACAGCAAAAAATAACGAAAGATGAATGAATCGTGCGGCGGTCATCGTTCAAACGGGGCCGCCGTTTTTTTATGCAGAAAAAAAGGTATCAACTTTCATTGGCCGCAGCCTTGAGGGCGGCGATGGTTTGTGCGTAGTCGGCAGTGCCGAATACCGCTGCACCCGCGACAAGAACATCCGCGCCGGCCTTTGCTATTGCGGCGATATTCGTAAGGTTGACACCGCCATCCACTTCCAGCAGGGGCTTTTGAGGAAGCTTCGCCATCATCGAGCTTGCCCGCCTGATTTTATCCAGGGAACTTTTGATAAACTTTTGTCCTCCGAATCCAGGATTGACCGACATGATCAACAAAAGGTCAATATCCGGAAGAATTTCTTCAATTTGCGAAAGCGGCGTTGCCGGATTTAAAGAAACACCCGCCTTTTTCCCCGTTTTTTTGATGAGTTCCACGGTTCGATGAAGGTGATTGGTCGCCTCCGTGTGGACGGTAATGAAATCTGCTCCCGCATCCGCAAAGGATTCTACATACATGTCCGGATTTTTGATCATCAGGTGCACATCAAAAGGCAGCCTGGTGGATTTGCTCAGGGCGCTGATAATGGCCGGCCCCATGGTAATATTCGGGACGAAATGGCCGTCCATGACATCAACGTGAATCCAGTCCGCACCGGCTTTTTCTACCGCGGCAATCTCTTCGCCCAGTTTTGCTCCGTTGGCGGAAAGGATCGAAGGGGCAATCAGTTTCATGAAATTTTCTCCTCTATTTTTAAATAAATATACCAAAGCACTGCAACTGTCAACCGATAGAGGCAATTAGGCGATTAGGCTGTAGGCTATTAGCCTATTAGGTGAAAAGGGATGGGCGCAAAGCGCCTTACAAATTATTCTAACAGCCTAAAAGTCTAACAGTCTACAGCCTACCAGCCTCCTTATCCTTTCTGCTTGACACGGCTTGAGAAAAATTTGAATATGCGCACATGAGATTTTTATACAATATTCTTTTGCTGATTGCCGCTGTTCCCGGACTTATCTTTTTCCCTTTGAAAATGCTGATTACCGGCAAATACCGCAACAGCTTCATCCAGAGGTTTGGGGGGAGGCAGGGAGCCATCCTGGCCGGGCTGAAGGAAGGCAGGCGAGTCTGGATTCACGCCGTTTCCGTAGGCGAAGTGACGGCCGCCGCCCCGATTGTTGCTTCCATGAAAAAAAGAAGGCCGGACGTGCAGGTAGTTTTTTCAACATCCACGGAAACCGGTCAGGATATGGCCAAAAGACTGGTCAAGGAGGCGGATGTCTTTATCTATTTTCCGCTGGATTTTCCGTTTGTTGTTCGTAAGACACTGGATCTTGTTCATCCGGATGTCTTTGCCCTGGTGGAAACAGAGCTGTGGCCGAATTTTCTGGCTGCCTGCAGCAGGCGCGGCATCTCATCTTTGATGGTGAACGGAAGGATTTCCCCCCGTTCCTTTGGCAAATATCAGGCGACAGGATTTTTCTGGCGAAAAATTCTTGATAATGTTGCAGAAGCCGGAATGATATCCGATATTGACGCATCAAGAATTGCCGGCATTGGAATGTCTACTGAAAAAATCAAGATTCTGGGCAACGCCAAGTATGACGCCCTGGCAGCGATGGCGTCACCCGCTCTCCATGAAGAAATTGCAGGCCGTTTAAGAGTTCAGGATCATGAAAAATTTTTTGTTGCGGGAAGTACGCACCCTGGAGAAGAAGACGCTGTCATTGAGGCCTATAAAAAACTGCTTGCGCGTTATCCCGAATTCAGATTAATTCTTGTTCCGCGACACATCGAGCGAACCGGCAACGTGATCGGTGTTTTGCATCAGTCGGGACTGGATGATATCATCACCTTTACGGAGATCCGTAAAGGACGTCCGCGTCGGAATGAAAAGGTAATTGTGGTTGATGTAATTGGCGAACTGTTCAAGATTTATTCGCTGGGGACGATCGTCTATTGCGGCGGTTCGCTGGTTCCGAAAGGCGGCCAGAATATTCTGGAAGCTGCTGCCTGGGGAAAGGTGATTTTTTACGGGCCGTCCATGGAAGACTTCGGTCAGGAGGCGGCGCTTCTGGAAGATGCCGGGGCCGGCATTCGCATTCGCAATGCCCGGGAGTTGTCCGAGGGTATGCTACAGATACTGGCCGATCCGCAGGACGCCCGGCAACGGGGTGAACGGGGCAGGGCTGTTGTTCTTGCCAACATGGGGGCCGCCCAACGCTACGCGGAAATGATGATCAGGCACCTGGCATGACCTTCTTCCAGAGAGGTGAAAAAAGTCCTTCAGATGGCGGTGGAAAAGCAGGTGTAAAAAAGATAAGCTGGCAATGTTCAAGGAGGATAAACGTATGTTGAAAAAATACGAGGCGCTGAGCGAGCAGGTCAATCTGACAAATACGTTAATGGCGAAAGCGGTTATTTCCAAATATCTCAACCGGACGAACCTGATCTGCTATTCGGAACTTTCCCGGCTTCTTGGCTGCGAAGCATTTGTCAAGCATGAAAACCACAATCCGACCGGATCGTTCAAGATTCGGGGGGCACTGAATTTTTTTCATCATATGTCCGGGGAAGAACTGGAAACCGGAATCCTTGTGGCGACGAGAGGCAATCACGGCCTGGCAATGGCCTGGGCCGGACAATGGTTTCATGTTCCCTGTACTGTGGTAGTGCCGGAGAACAACAATCCGGAGACTAACAGAATCATTGAAAGCTATGGTGCGGAGGTCATCGTTCACGGTGAAGATTTTTACGACGCCCAGTCATACTGTGAAGAATTGGTGGACAGTGCGGGTTATTATTATGTCCAACAGGGAAACGAACCGGAGATCTTAAATGGTCTTGCCACCATGGGGCTGGAGATCCTGGAAGACCTGCCCCAGGCCGATATTATCATCTGCCCCATCGGTGGGGGAGCGGGATGCGCATCGCTTTTGAAGACCGCACGCGCGATTAAGCCGGATATCGAGATCATCGGCGTGGAGGCTCAAAATGCATCGTCTTTCTATCATTCATGGAAGAAAGGGGAAATTGTAACCCTGGATGAAGCCCGTACAATTGCCGACGGGCTTGCCGCAAGAACGGTGTTTCATCTGCCCTATGTGATCCTGAAAAACACCATCAACGATGTCGTTCTTTTAACTGAAGACGAGATCCTCGAAGGGGTTAGAATGGCACTCAACACAACACATAATCTGGCGGAAGCCGCTGGAGCCGTATCGTTGATGGCAGCTTACAAAATCAGGGACAGGATTTCCGGCAAGAGAGTGGTCATGATTATGTCCGGCGGCAACATGGAGATGGATCATCTGAAAAAAGCAATCGGGTGTTGATTTGATCCAAGACGATTGATAGACAATAGTTCCGGGGCATCCGATCGGTGTCCCGGGTTCCTAAGAATTTGAGCGGTACAAGGAGTTTTTTACATTATGACACAACCGGTAAACCCCAGTCCAACCGATTTTATCCGGGACATCATCGATGAAGGCCTCCGGGAAAACAAACATGAAGGACGCGTTGCCACGCGATTTCCGCCCGAACCCAATGGCTATATCCACATTGGACATGCCAAGTCGGTTTGCCTCAACTTCGGCATTGCCGCGCAATATCAGGGAACCTGCAATCTGAGGCTGGATGATACGGACCCGCTGGGCGAGTCCATGGAATATGTCCAGTCCATTATCCGCGATGTCCGGTGGCTGGGATTTGACTGGGGAGACCGTCTTTTTTACGCCTCAGATTATTTTGAAAAACTGTATGCTTTTGCAGTGGAGCTTATCAAAACCGGCAACGCCTATGTATGCAGCCTCAGCGCCGACGAAATGCGGGAGAGCCGGGGAACGTTCACCGAAGCGGGGAAGGAAAGCCCCTACCGGGACCGTTCGGTACAAGAGAATCTGGACCTATTTACCCGCATGCGGCAGGGCGAGTTTGCTGACGGCGCTCATACCCTCCGGGCAAAGATCGACATGGCGTCACCAAATATTGTCATGCGCGATCCGGTGCTTTACCGGATCAAGCGGGAACCTCACTACAGGACGGGAGACCAATGGGTCATTTACCCGATGTACGATTTTGCCCACTGTCTTTCCGACGCACTGGAAGGTATTACCCATTCCATCTGCACCTTGGAGTTTGAAAACAACCGCCCCCTTTATGACTGGATCGTGGAAAAACTGGTTGAGAAAAACCGTCCGCGACAGATTGAGTTTGCCCGTCTGAATTTAAGTTACACGGTTTTAAGCAAGCGCAGGCTCATTGAGCTGGTGAAGAAAAACTATGTGCAGGGTTGGGATGATCCACGTATGCCCACCGTGACGGGAATGCGTCGCCGGGGCTACACGCCGGAGGCCATCCGGAACTTTTGTGCCGAAATCGGCGTGGCCAAGAACGACAACCTGATTGATGTGTCCCTGCTGGAGCATTGTGTCCGCGAGGATTTGAATGAAAAAGCAACCCGGGTGATGTGTGTTTTGCACCCCCTGAAGGTTGTTATCGACAATTATCCTGAAGGCCGGACTGAACATTTTGAAATTCAGAACCATCCGCAGCGTCCGGAGCTCGGTTCGAGGCAGGTTCCCTTTTCCAGGGTGCTCTATATCGAACGCGACGACTTTATGGAAGACCCGCCCAAAAAATACCATCGTCTCGGACCGGGGCGGGAAGTGCGGCTTCGCAATGCCTACGTCATCAAATATGAAAGCATGATAAAAAATGAGGCCGGAGAAGTGGTCGAGCTGCATTGCACCTATGATCCGACAACCCAAAACGGACCTCCGGCCGACGGACGAAAAGTGCAGGGTGTAATCCACTGGGTTTCGGCGCAGGATGCCGTGACGGCAGAAGTGCGCCTTTACGACAGGCTTTTCACCATTCAGGATCCGGGTGGGGAAGAAGAGTTTCTGCAGCATCTGAATCCGGGCTCGCTGGAAATTCTCAGTACAGGTTATGCAGAGGCAAGCCTGAAAGACACCGTGCCGGGAAGCCAGTATCAGTTTGAGCGGCTGGGGTATTTTTGCGTTGATTTGGATACACAACCTGGGAAGCCGGTTTTTAATCGGGTGGTGGCCCTTAGAGATTCATGGGCAAGGATTGCCGGCGGGAAGTGAGAGTGGCACAATCCCTTCTATCAACACATGATCCCTAAAGACTGAGCGTTCCTCTGTCTGTTTTGCAAGAAAAGCTGGATTAAAGCTTCCCATTTATTCATCTGCTGGTGTGTATTTCGGGCAGAGGGAGATTGATGAAACTGCTTATCCGTGGTGGAAGTATTGCTGCTGGTCATGGTGTGACAAAGAGTTATGCGGATATACTTACAGGACACTTGCTCGATAAAAAAATTGAAGTAATTAACCGATCAGGATTCAAAGAAACGTCTTTTGATGGCATCCGAACATTCAACGAAGATATAGAAGTTTTCAAACCGGACATCCTTCTGCTTCATTTCGGTGTTGATGATGCTTTCCAATGTGTTTATCGATCTGAATTTCAGGAAAATTTTGTTCAGTTGATCAGGCTTGCACGGATAAGATTCAGTCCTGTCATTTTCTTGGCTACTTCCCACATTTTTGAGGATCCTTACGATATGGATGCCGTTAATATCTTTTACCGTTCTTTGCGTATTGTTGCTTCTGATTTAGGTTGCGAATTGATTCCGGTAGACCATTACTGGGCTGGTTATCTTAAAGAACATCATCTTTGTCACGACGATTTGATTTTATCAGATTCCAGGTATCCAAACGAGATCGGTCATCAAGTTATTGCTGAGGTGATGATGAAGTGGTTAAGTAAAGCGTTCGACAATCGCCAATAATATGTATTCCTGCTTAAATTGATACCTTTTTTGCAAGGATATTGCTGTATATCAAACGATTTCATGAACCTTATTCGGCTTTTCATGATTAGAATTGCGGCAGGACTTTTTAAAGTGAATGTCGATTCACATTACGGCAATGAGGAAGGGTCCTCTGTCATGACTCGTGAACGAAAATAATTAAATGGGGTGAAATATTCTTTACAAGATTTCATATTCAATTACACTAGTGTCCGGTTGTTTCGTCAAATAAATTTAGTTGGTTACACGACATAGGGTTTTCCGCTTTGTAATTGGTTCTTGTAAATAGTTGATAAAGTGGCGTTCTTTCGAAAACAGAGACACTGAGAATCTGTAAAATACTGTAGAGACTGTAAGGGAGCCGAAGTTGTTTTTTCAGGATAGCCACAATAACGTAAACGGAGATGGCGATCCAGATTTGCGTCTTGACGGCATTCTCCGATGTTCCGTAAAAGCTTTTGATACGCAGGTGTTGTTTGATCCATTTGAAAAAGAGTTCCACCTGCCAGCGTGAGCGATAAAGCTCTGTAATGGTCAGGGCCGGCAGATTGAAGTTGTTGGTCAGAAATACAAGAGTAAGATTGTTTGCGGCGTCGTGGTATTTGATGCGTCGCAGTTTTTCCGGATAGTCCTTTTTTTGATAGAAGCCGGTGAGCAGGATGGTCTGGTCGCAGATCAGGCCGGTTGAGCGATCCACGGGATGCGAGTAGATTCTCCGGCACTGAAGATTGGATTTCGCCCGGATCAGAAAGAAGGCCAAGGCCTGTGAGAGCGTGTACAATCTGGAATAGTCCAGGTACCCGCGATCCATGACGTAAAAGGATCCTGTCTCGTAGGGAACGATGTCGAGCGTATTGACTTCGTGAAGTTTGCCGTCGGAGATATGAATGAAGGTCGGGATGCTGCAACGCAAATCCAGTAACGTATGCAGTTTGACGGCTCCCTTGTTCTTTCGGAAGTTGGCCCATGGAAACATCGACAGGCACAAGTCGATGGTTGTGGCGTCGAGAGCATAGGCTGTTTGTTCCAGTTCGAAAGCGAAAGGTTCGTCGCTGTATAGTATGCGAGCCGTATGGATCAGCGCATAAGCCAGATCGGCATAGATCTTCCAGTTCCGCTGCTCGTTGGCATCGGCAATCGTTGATCGTGACACCTTGCCGCGAACGCCCATATGATAAAGTTTCTGTTCCTGGGCACGCAGGCAGATTTCGATATCGCGTAAACTTTCGCGATAGGTGATTTGAGCAAACGCCAGAGGTATTGATCGAGGCAGGTGAACTTTTTTACTTTGTAATCGCCTTGATATCGGGTAACGCAGCGGCGAAAGGTGTGCAATGGCATGAAGTCCATGACCTGAGAGAAAACGAGTTTGCCGGTGTATATGTTTTACATCCTCCTGTTGGATCACAGGAGAATGCTCAAACTGACAATAAATTTTCAAGTCGGTAACTCGTGTAATTGGCATCTTTAATAAATGATATCTATATGTTAAATGATGTTAAATAATTCTATTCCGGACAGTAGTGATTCAATTACTTGTTGCACATTCTTCTGATATTTTAAACAAGCCAGTTACGATCATTCCCTAATTTTCAAATATTTCTGTTTAGACGGAGTTTTTGATACAAGATTTAAAGATGATCACGAGTCACAACAAGCAGAAAGAGAGTGTTAAAGATTTTTCATGGAAATACTCTCTTTCATTGTGTGTAAAACGCAGATTGTGTAAGAAAACATAGACGCTAAATCCCTGCATTATGTGTGGTCAAGATTTTCTTGACATGCAAATCCGCGCTTCTCATACTTACACACACAACAGAAAGTTCGTATCCATTACTTATCTAATCAATCAAATGTAATGCATTGTATTACGCCAATATTTTTTCTTTAAAAATACTTCCTTGGATGTATTGCGGTATTTCATAGTATTGTCTATCACGACAACGTCGTTGAAACATCAACTTTCTGATGCCAAAAATTCCACTATCCTGTCCTGAAACCAGCGACCATGTTTCTTCTTGGTCTTGGTATGTTAATGATCGGTGCTATAGAGCCATTCGGTGATCGGCGCAACGGAGCCACTTAATGATCACCGTAATGGAGCCAGTTTATGATCGGCGCAATGAGGCCACTTGCTGATCGCCGTAATCGAGCCAGTGCTTATTTTGATTCAGCGCTCAAAAAACATCTCGGACAAGACAAAAACCTTAGTATGCTTCCGGCACTAATATGCTGGAGGATACGGAACATGAGCAACAGGAGGTTCGAGATGTACGATTACCGTCAAATTATTCACAGAATCCGCATGGGCCAGACCGACCGGGAGATTGCCCGGACAAAGACCATCGGCCGGACCAAATGCAGCCAGATAAGAGCCATTGCCTTGGATAAAGGTTGGCTTTCCAATGACAGTCCGTTGCCGGATGACAATGCCTTGGCAGATGTTTTTGCCAGGAAGGTGGTTTGTAATCCCACCCATGAATCAAAATGCCAAAACCACGAGGAGCAGATCAAAACCTGGATTGGCGAAGGGATTTGCCTGACCACGATCCGCCGGGCACTGGCCGAGCAGTATGGTTTTACCGGCAGTTATTCTTCCGTACGCCGTCTGGCGCAAAAACACGGATACCACGAAAAACCCGTAAGCTGCGTTCTGGATTTTGAACCGGGAGAGGCTGCCCAGGTGGACTTTGGCAAAGGGCCGGACATCCAGGATGTTTTCACCGGCAAGATGCATAAGACCTGGATTTTCGTCATGACGCTATGCTTCAGCCGCCATGCCTATGCCGAGATTGTTTTGGATCAGAAGATTGCCACCTGGCTTGCCTGCCACCGCCGGGCCTTCGAGTTCTTCGGCGGCGTTTCCCTGAAGATGATCATTGATAACGCCAAGTGCGCCATCACCCGCGCCTGCTACCATGATCCGGAGGTCCAGCGTTCCTATGGAGAGTTCGCTGAAGGCTACGGATTTATTATCTCACCTTGCCCGCCGCGTGATCCCCAAAAGAAAGGCCGGGTCGAATCCGGCGTCAAATATGTCAAAAACAGCTTTGTTCCCCTGCGCTCCTTCCGTTCGATCACCGACGCCAACGGCCAACTCCAATCCTGGCTGATGGAAACGGCGGGTAACCGCATTCACGGGACCACCCGGCAGAAGCCGTTGACGCTTTTTGCCGAATCGGAGAAACCGTTTTTAAAACCCCTGCCAGATGTTCCCGTGGAGATGGCATCCTGGTGTCAGGTCAAAGTCCACGGCAACTGCCATGTGCAGTTTGAAAAAGCCTATTATTCAGCCCCTTATCCGCTGGCACACAAAAAACTCTGGCTGAAGGCCACAAATAATATTGTCAAACTTTATGATGATCTTCATCTTGTGGCCACTCATCCCCGGCTTTACAAGCCCGGAGCTTATTCCACCATCGATGAGCACATGCCGCCCGGGGCTATTGCCTGGAAGCTGCAGGACACCCAGTGGTGCCTGAAGCAATCGGAATCCATCGGACCGTCCTGCCATGAGGTCATCCGGAAACTCTTTGGCGATAAGGTTCTGGATCATCTCCGGGGCGCCCAGGGCATTATCGGGCTTGCTAAAAAATATAGTGTCGTCCGTCTGGAAAGCGCCTGTCTTCGCGCATTGCATTTCGACAACGTTAAATATACAAGCATCAAAAATATCCTCAAACAAGGGATCGATCAACTGCCGCTGGAACACCCATTGTTCTCCTTGGAATCCAGACCGTCCGTCTACACCACCGGGCGGTTTCTCCGCGACGACAGGCTCCGGGAAGAAGGGAGGATGGCGCCATGAATCCCAGTCCCGATTTGATTCCCATGCTCAAACAGTTGCGATTATCCGGCATTCTGGACTCCATCGAACAGCGAAACCGTCAGGCGATCGAAGGGAAGTTCTCCTATATGGATTTTCTGGCGATGATTCTTCAGGATGAGGTGGCCCGCAGAAGTCAAAAACGTTTTTCCCTGGCGCTTAGGCGTGCCAGTTTCCGCAGTCAAAAAACCCTCGAAGATTTTGATTTTACATGTATGCCTAATATGAACCGCGCGATGCTCACCGACCTGGCGTCCTGCCGCTTCATCGAAGAAAAGGTCTGCGTCCTGATCGTCGGTCCCTGTGGCACCGGGAATTATGTAAAGCTTTCAATTATGTAAAGTAATGAAGCTAATCCCTTCCAATTCAAGCAATAGCACACAATCACTTTCCATTATATTCTCCTTCAAAATCCATTTTAAAGGAGAAGGATATGGAAAGAGCAACTATCAGGGAATTGAGCGAAGCAGTCATTGGGGAACTTGAACGACTCGGTTATGCTCCCGGGACCATTAAATCGTATCAGAAGTTGTATAAAAAACTCCTACGGTATGCGGATGAGAGGCAGATACATTACCATTCCTTAGACGTGTGTCACCGGTGGCTGAATGATTCTTTCGGAATAGACCCCACACTAGTGGTCAGGAGGGGCGAGGACGCGTACAAAAAAGGCTCCTATCTTCCGATCCGGGTATGCCAGTGCCTGACTGAATGGCAGCTCCATCGATGCATCGCGTTAAAAAAGCAGGGCAAACTTGCCGCCCGTAGGCTTCCCCTGCAATTCAAAGAAGCATATAATTCGTACGTCGCGTTTTGCTGCGAGGCAGGGTATTCCGAAAGGGGCACTTACACCAGGCTCAATCGGATCAAACGTATGCTGCTTTTTTTCGACCAGCATGGGGTGTCAAGTATGCAGAGTATTACCGCCGGAAGGATATCGGAGTTTTTCCGCACGCAAATTGAACTGGATAGTCGGACAGTCGCCACCATGCTGACCGCATGTAGGGTGTTTTTCCGTCATCTCTACCGAAAGGAGTTTACTCAAGAAGATCTATCGGAGAAGTTGCCGGAGGTAAAAGCAAACCGGAAGTTCCGTCTTCCTCGCACATGGAAGCAGGCAGATTTGCTGTCAGTTCTGAATTCAATAGATCGGGGCAACCCTGTGGGCAAACGCGATTACGCCATCATGATGCTTGTCACGCGATACGGATTGCGTTCAGCTGATGTGAAAACCCTGAAGCTCTCTGATCTGCGCTGGAGCGATAACATGATTGAGCTCGTGCAGAGTAAGACCCGCAACCCGTTGAGGTTGCCGCTGTTGCGGGACGTCGGGTGGGCTATCATTGATTACCTGAAGAATGGCCGGCCACACTCCGAGCATCCGGAGGTATTCCTTACCTGCACCGTCCCGATACGACCATTCGGTTCGCACTCCTGCGCGTTAAATAGCATCCTGGCCAAACGAGTCCAGCAGGCGGGCGTCAGAATCTCCAGCGAAATACCTAAGGGAATGCACTCGCTTCGACATACCCTTGCCAGCGTGATGCTTGCAAATGATGTCGAACTTCCGGTCATCTCTTCAGTACTTGGTCACGTCACTTCTGAGGCGACCAGCGTGTACCTCCATACTGACATTGCCCGATTGAGAGAATGCGCCCTTGATCCTGAGGAGGTATAACCCAATGGAACCTCGTAAGGAAACATTTGCGCAGATTGTAGGAGACTATGTCCAAGAAAAACAGGCAACCGGATGTTGTTTCAACAAAGCATCGCGGACGCTCCGCCGAATCGTTGATATTCAAGAGGGAATCGATTATGGTGCTCCCCGCCTTTCCCACGAACTGGCAGAGCGATGGATTGAAAAGACACCGTGGGAAAACAATACGAACAGAAGTCACCGGATCTCCGTTCTTCGCGGTCTGGGAGCGTACATGGTCCGTATGGGATATGATGCGATTATCGTTCCACAGCGTCTCGCCCCTCTGAAAGACTATGCCTATACACCCTACATCTTTTCCGATCGCGAACTCGGCTCGCTGCTTAACGCCGTAGACCAGCTGTGCGCCGCCGGCATCTCAACCCATTCGGACCTGATCTTCCCGCTGGTGTTCCGAATCCTGATTGGCTGCGGATCGCGGATCACCGAAACATTGCAGATAGAAAAGAAGGATGTCGATGTCGAGAAGGGCACATTATCGCTGCTCAACACGAAGAACAGGAAAGAGCGAATCATTCCCATGGCCGAATCTCTTGTGCAGAGATGCCGGGAATATGTGTGTAACAGTCAATCCATACGCAGCTTTAATTCGTCGCGATGGTTTTTCCCCAACAAGGAGGGCATGCCGTACAATTCAGGAACCGCGTACGGCCTGTATCGAAAGGCGTTGCGCTTGTCAGACATTTCTCACGGCGGCAGGGGGAAAGGACCTCGCTTGCATGACTTGCGCCACACCTTTGCTGTTCGCGTTCTGAACAAGTGGGTGCGGGATGGCAAGAATCTCACAACAGCGCTTCCCTATCTTGCTATTTACATGGGGCATGAAGGTCTGAAAGCATGCCAACATTATCTGCGGCTTACTGCAGGGATGTTTCCTGAGTTGATAAAGACCGTAGAGAAAGAATATGGGTGGATCATCGCGGAGGCCTACCATGAATCAGACTGATTTCGCATTACATGTCACTGGCTTTCTCTCGCGCTACCTGCCCGGACAGCGGAACCTGAGTACGAACACCATCGCCTCCTATCGAGACGCTTTCAAGCTGTTCCTGGTATTCTGCGAAACGGACAGAAAGATGAAAGCCGACAAGATCCGCATCTCCGACCTCACTCCGGAGTTGTTGACCGAATACCTTGCGTGGATTGAACGGGTGCGTCACTGTGGAGTCGGGACCCGAAACCAACGATTGGCTGCGTTCAAATCATTTTTTCACTACGTGGCTTCAATACAGCCGGAACACCTCCTGAATTGCCAGCGTGTACTTGGCCTTCCAATGAAGAAGGCTGCACACAGGGCGATGAACTACTTCAGCCCGGAAGGATTACACCTGTTGCTCAGTCAGCCCGATACCAGGACTCCAAAAGGGCGGCGTGACCATGCGCTGCTCGTGCTTCTCTACGATACCGCGGCCAGGGTTCAAGAGATTATAGACCTTCGCGTGAGGGATGTCAGGCTCGAGAAACCTACCACAATCACCCTGCACGGAAAGGGGAGAAAGACACGCGTTGTTCCCGTCACTACGAAGACCGCATCTATCATGGAAGGATACTTTCAGGAAAAGGGTTGGATCGGGAGATCCGGTACACTTGATTTTCCTGTATTCATGAACAGCCGGAAGTGCAAACTGTCGCGCGCAGGTGTCGCGCACATCCTGTCTAAGCATGTCAGGAGCATGTCCATTGATGGCAGTCACCATGTGCCGGGATCGGTTTCACCGCACTGTCTCAGGCATACAAAGGCAATTCATTTACTCAAAAGTGGTGTGCCACTGATCTACATCCGGGATATTCTCGGCCACGTTTCGGTGACAACTACGGAAATTTATACAAAGGTGGATGCAGAAGAGAAACGCAAGGCGCTCGAGGCCGCGTATGAAGTGCCGTCACAGGATATCATCCCCAACTGGGAGAAGGACAGGGGCTTGATGGCCTGGCTTTCGGAGCTTTGTGGTTAAAATATTATGTATAGTAGCTGAGGGAATTATCGTTGTGTGGGGTGAAGCCGCGGTGACAACTTTACATAAGTAAAAGCTTTACATAATTCCCGTTATGGAAAACTTTACATAACGGGAAGAGTCATATTGCCCAGGCGCTGGGGCATGCGGCAATTCGTGCCGGTTATGACGCCCTGTTCTCCACGGCTGACCGGATGCTCTCTCAGTTGCATGCGGCCAGGGCAACCAACAGTTACGAGAGGCAACTGGCAAAACTGGCCAATATCGATCTCCTCATTATCGATGATTTTGGCCTCAAACCGCTCAAAGGAATCCAGGATGAAGACTTTCACGATGTGATTTCAGAACGATATGAACGCAGAAGCACGATTATTACATCCAATCTGGACATTCCGGAATGGCCCGAAGCTTTTCCAAACCGCATCCTCGGGGCCGCGTCAGTTGATCGGCTCCGGCATGGCGCTTATAAAGTTGTTCTCGACGGAGAAAGTTATCGGGCCACACCATCCGGTCCACAACAACAAAAATACAACGATCTAAAAACAGAAAAAACGAATGCAAAAAAGGAGGTGAATCTGCCGTTTTGAAAGAAGCGTCCCAGACTGTTTTTTGAACACTTTGAACTGGCTCCATTACGGCGAAAAACCCTGGCTCGATTATGGCGGCAATTGACAACCCGCCAATCCACCGGACGGCTTTCAGCCGCCAGTGATCAGCACGTTGGAATGAAATAATCGAGGGATTGACATGAAATCTAAGTTGAATTACAAAATCATTACCTCCATTGGTGAAGAAAATAGCCAAAATAACAATGCTTTTGAGAAACTTGAAAATATGGTAAATGGATATTTACAAGAAGGCTGGAGACCAGTTGGGGGAATTTCAGTGTCATCTGTAGTAGGCCCTAAAACTGCTGGTTCAACAAGAGACACATGGTTTACGCGTGCAAAGCAGGCCATGGTCCGTGAAACAGATTAATTCAATTTATATTTTGGGGAAATGATATGCAAAAACAACTAACAGCAATTATTGAGCGCGAAGGTAACGGTTATGTTTCGCTTTGTCCGGAACTGGATATTGCCAGTCAAGGCGATACTATAGAGGAAGCCCGTATAAACCTTCAAGAAGCTCTAGAACTTTTTTTTGAAGTAGCCTCACCGTCGGAAATTAAAACAAGATTACATGCGGAAGTATATGTAACACAGGTGGAGGTTGCCGTTGGGTAAACTTCGCGTTCTTTCTGGAAAGCAAGTATGCAGCATCCTTTCCCAGCATGGATTTGTAGAAGTGCGCCAACGGGGCAGCCACATTGTCATGCAAAAACATCTTCCTGACACAACAATCACCGTACCAGTTCCTAATCATTCTGAACTCCGAATCGGGACACTACAATCCATCATTCGTCAATCTGGTGTTTCAAAAAGTGAATTTGAATCTTAATTCCAACAAAAGCAATACACCCGATCGCTACGCTCCGGGTGATTTTTTCGTTGGCCTAAAAATAATGTTTCCAAAATGCACACAATGTGCTAATATAGAATCATGAAAAGCCTAAACTGGAACACGGAAAAGAGCGTCGCGCTTAAGTCGTCTCGGGGCATCTGTTTTGAAGATGTGGTGTTTTTTATTGAAAGGGGTGACATATTAGATGACTACCTGCATCCCAATCAGAAAGATTATCCCGGACAGCGAATTATGGTTATCAATATTGCCAATTACGCCTATCTCATTCCTTATGTTGAGAATGATGAAGAACTATTTCTCAAGACCATCATTCCAAGTAGAAAGGCAACACAAAAATATCTTGGAGAAAAATCATGAAGACGAAATTAACGAAAGAAGAAAAAGAGATACTCGAAAGTTTCGAGAAAGATGAGTGGGTGCCAGTTACAAACCTCGCTAAAAGAAAAAAAGAATTAATGGCCTATGCACGTAATACGTTACGCAAGGATAAGCGTTTAAATATACGGATTTCAGAAAGAGATCTTCTTGAGCTACAAAAAAGAGCGGTTAATGAAGGCTTACCCTATCAGACTTACGTATCCAGCATTATCCACAAATTCATTAACGGAAATTTGGTTGAAGCGAGAAAATAAATCGGCCAACCAGCCGCTCAAGCCGATCGCGGCGCCTGGCGCCGCTCCGGCTTAGCTCGTCGTTATAAGTGTAAATACATTTGTATTGTCAATACATTTGTGGTAAAATCAAAACATGAAGAAATTCAAATGGGACGAAGAAAAGAATAAGTTATTGAAAAAAGAAAGAGGAGTATCCTTTGAAGAAATTTTAAATTCCACTTTTTTGGGAGCTGAAAAACATCAAACGAGAAAGAATCAGATTGTTTTATTATTCGAGCGTGAAAAATATGTTTGGGTAGTGCCCTGTGTTGTTGACGGAAAATGTTATTTTCTAAAAACCATGTTTCCGAGCAGGAAATATACGAAGCTGCTTAAGAGCAAAGAAGGTGCAAAATGAAAAAAACAAAATTATCTCAAGAAGAAAAAGAAATTGAATCTGCCTTGCTGAAAGGTGAATTCAAACCTTTAAAAGGAAAAGAACTTGAAAAAATTGAAAACGCTCTTAGAGCAAGGAAGAAAGATGTAACTATGACCATCCGGGTTAATAGTGAAGACATTGAAAAAATTAAAAATAAAGCAAATAAGTTGGGGGTAAAGTATCAGTCATACATTTCTGAAATTATACATCAGGTAGCTCAATAGAATTATTAAAAAGAGCTTATAACAAAATCGCTCAAGCCGATCGCCGCGCCAGGGGCGCAGCTCCGGCTTAGCTTTTCGTTCGCTTTAAAAAACAATTGCCATCATGACGTTATGGTGCTATAAATACATAACGTTAAGGAGGTAATAATATGGGAACCGCAACAATGAGAGCAACCGTGTATTTAGACCCAGAATTACACAAAGCACTGAGATTAAAGGCTGTTGAAACAGCGCAGTCTTTATCAAAGTTAGTCAATGATGCTATTAAAGAGTCTCTTGCAGAAGACGCGGAAGACATCGCGGCATTTGAAGACAGAGCAAAAGAGCCACTCATCAGTTATGAAGTAATGATCAAGAGGCTTAAAAAAGATGGGCGAATATAAAATCTTCTTTAAAGAATCCGTTGAAAAAGACCTTCGCTCCATCCCCAAAAAAGATTTAAAGAGAATCCTCACACGCATAGAAGCCCTTGCGCAAGAACCAAGACCACAAGGCTACGAGAAACTTTCCGGCCAAGAGAAGTATCGTATCCGCCAAGGCACGTATAGAATTATTTATTCAATTCAAGAACAGGAACTTACAGTATGGGTTGTAAAAGTCGGGCATCGCAAAGACGTTTATCGCTGAAGCGAACAAGGCGCTAAAGCCGATTGCTACGCTCCGGCTGAGCTTTTCGTTCTGCGGAGAAATTGAATGAGTGATACAGACAAAAAACCTATCAGGATT
>Ga0209723_1003681_pt1 | contig 18093 bp, 12 predicted proteins | sample BiotimSIPDNA_2_FD_185750 | JGI IMG/M metagenome (GOLD analysis project Ga0209723, IMG submission 185750) | Anaerobic biogas reactor microbial communites from Washington, USA - Biogas_R2 time_0 SIP DNA (SPAdes) (version 2) | ecosystem: Engineered > Bioreactor > Anaerobic > Unclassified | place... | reverse complement strand
TCGCCTCTTTCGTGCGCCTGGCGCAGCGAATTCTCGCTGGCGCCTCGCTTGAAAACTGAATATTTAGAGGTACCCTAAAGTAAAAGTTCCCTTTTCTAAAGATTCAGGAGGAAGAATTTAAAACGCAGAGGCCGCTAAGGGCACTGAGAGTAAACGCTTCGCGTTTAAAAGATCGCGGTTTTGTTGGCAGTTAAATTTGACTCTGAACGGCAACACTGACTTATACACCCGAATCAGGGCGGATTGCACCTGTCCCTTGTGCATATGTCAGGTATCACTTTCTTTAACCTTGTTTTTCCTTTTTAATACAAATACAACCAGTCCGGATACGGTTAAAACCGTCAATATTGAAAGCGTGATAATCCATGGGACAGCAGATCCGCCCATTCCATGATCCGGTTCAAGAGTAATTATCTCCTCTGCAGGATCTTTGAGCTTTGGCAATGGTGCACCGTCCTTTATCTCAGGTATGTACAACACCGAAATATCCTCTGTCCCGGGGATCTGAAGAGGTTTTTTTACGAAAGTAAAGCTGTTTCTCCATTTATGTGAAAACAGACCCCTGTTTTTAAGCTTTATCAAAAACGGATAATAGACTCTGTTTGAATATTCATGAAAACTGTCCCACAGATCGATTTCCACCGCGACGGCTCCTATAAAGCGGTTGTCCTTTATTACCGGTCTGCACCAGAGAAGGTAATACCTCCCTCTCTCTTTATCTTTAATCAAGGAATAATACTCTTCTCTTTTATCTCTGGCTTTCCCAAACCACCTCTGGGAAGAGATATCACGCATAGGCCTTATCACCTTTTTACCCCTGGTTGCCTCAGAGATTACTTTGCCTTCTGAATTTATTCTCAGGAGCTTGTAATAAGCTCTGTTTTTCTTCATCGTGGCTATAAACAGTATCTCTGCATCCTTGAGTCTGGTGCTTTTAAGCTGCGAAGAACCTGCCAGCCTTGAAAATGATCCCCTCAGTGAGTTGAAGAAATCGTTGATGTCTTTCTGGACATCGTATTGCTGCGATGCAGAAACAGTACAAAACAAGCAGATAACAAGTCCCAGAGCTACCGCCGCGAAACTGTTTCCAGGTTTCAATCTTACTCCTTGGGAAAAAAACACCAAATTAAGGTTACGTTATTAAATATAAACTGTTTTTTTATTATGCGCATTTTTTGATTTCATATTGCCAGACATTTGTTCTTTCAGCGGGATGAGGGGGACAATCCAGCTGAAAACATCAGCTCGACTTTTTTCTTGACATGTGTATCCTCAAAATATATTTCTAATGTAATACTGCAATCATCCATTTATAGAATTAAGATGGAGGATAAAACCATAAATAACCGTTTGTAAACAGGCTGTAAGTACAAATTTCTTTTTACTATTTCACAAAGGAATTAAGCATGAAGAAGTATACGGCTGAATTTTTCGGAACATTCTGGCTGGTTCTTGGCGGTTGTGGCAGTGCAGTTTTAGCTGCAGGATTTCCAGACCTTGGAATAGGCTTCGTCGGCGTTTCTCTGGCGTTTGGACTTACCGTTCTGACAATGGCATATGCAATCGGGCACATTTCAGGATGCCATCTCAATCCCGCGGTATCTATTGGATTATGGGCGGGCGGGCGCTTTCCGGCCAAAGAACTGATACCCTACATCATCTCACAGGTCGCTGGAGCCATAGCTGCAGGGGGCGTTCTTTTTCTTATTGCATCGGGTAAAGCCGGTTTCGATCTCTCCGGCGGGTTCGCATCGAATGGTTACGGCGAACATTCCCCGGGCGGCTACACATTGCTTTCTGCGTTGATATGTGAAGTGGTGATGACCATGATGTTTCTTCTGGTCATTATGGGAGCAACTGACAAAAAGGCTCCTGCGGGATTTGCACCTCTGGCCATAGGCCTTTGCCTTACCCTGATTCATCTGATCAGCATCCCTGTCACCAATACATCTGTCAATCCTGCCAGAAGTACAGGTGTAGCGGTTTTTGCGGGTGGCTGGGCAATTGCACAGTTGTGGTTATTCTGGGTCGCTCCTATTATCGGTGGTATACTGGGAGCCGTTGTTTACCGTTTTATCGGAAAAAGCAAGTAATAACCTGCAGACAGTTCGATTGAAAAAGTTGATTTAAAAAGGGGCCGGGAGAGGAATATTCTACCCGGCCCCTTTATATTATTTAACATCTCATATAGGATTTTTGGTTAGGCCGGAGGCCCTTTATTGGCGAGCTTACAGCCGTCATTACCTTCCGATGAAATACCAACAGTTATGGCTTCGAATAAGTCAAAACATGCCTGCCGGCGGCGGAAAAGACACATATCTAATCGTCTTTTTCTTAGAGGCTATAATATAGTTTTAATCTACCACCAGTTCGCCTGTGCGACCGCAATGTTGTTTGCAAATGTGATAACCATACCTGCCTCCACAAATGGTGGACAACAAGGGGTGATAGCGGAAGACCGGCGTCCTCGACGGGCTGGAGCGAAAGAGGGGGCACCCTCTTCCTGAAACTCTTTATTCTTAAGAATCTCTTCTGTTGAACGCCCTCCCTTACGGTCAGGCCTCGGAATGGGAGCAGGGATTTCAGGCTAATTACCTCAGAATTACAAGTACCACACCGACCGATGCCGCGATCATGCAGAAAAGAACAAGGTAATTGATTTTTGTTTTATAACGCCAGGCTGAAATGGGGATTATAAGCAGAGGCGACAAACTCGACAGAAGCGATACAACACCGGCAGGAGCCGTTTTAAACGCACCGATATATAATAACATCCCCAGCACAGGACCCAGCATGGTCGCTGAGCCTATCCTGGAAAAAGTGTGCCAGTCCTTTACACTTCTGAATACATCCGCAGCTTTTCCCCGCAATAAGACCCAGATCCAGATCAGGAGGGCTGATGAGCCGACCCTGACAGTTGCCGCTATTACCGGGTCAAGGTTTGTGCTCTGAAGATAAGCATTGCGGGCCAGCACTGCTCCAGATCCATGAAGCAGTGTGGCAAAGAATGCCATCGTGAGACCTATCCATGAAAATGTTCCCGGCTCTCCTATTACAGAGGCTGCTTTATTTTCCAGAAAAGTTATCGCAAACAGAGCACCTGTGATCAGCACCAGACCGCTGATACCGACAGGTGAGATCTTTTCATTGAGCCAGAACCAGGCAATTACAGCCGACACTGCAGGAGACAGGATAAAGATCTGAAGCGCGCGCCTTGGCCCTAAAAATCCCAGCGATGAGAGATAGAGCGAATCCCCCAGAACAAGTCCGGCAAACCCTGAAAGCACAAGCCACAAGAAAGGCTCTGCATTCAGTCCGGAAAGTACGGTTTTGTTGAAGTAAACATAGACTGCAGAGACTGCCATAAGAATCAGCCCCGCGGCCAGAAGTCTGAGGGGATTTACTCTTTTTGCCCCTATCTTTCTTACCGCACTGGCGAAAAGAAAAGGCGCCAGGGTCCAGAGAAACGATGTGCTCAGCGCCAGAAATGATCCGGTGTACTGCGTTTCAATCATTATTTCCTCACTAAAGGTTCAGAGGTTCAGAGGTTCACCCTTCAACAAGGAGCTCAGGGTGAGCGGAAGGATACTGAACCCTGAACGGGCATAGGGTTCATTCCTGGTGAACGCTGAACCCTGAACGCTGAACCCTGAACCCCGCATCCGCAGACCTCTCAACTGTCACCAAGCTCCATCTTCTTTCCCTCCTGGTCAACGGCAACAAATGTCACATTCGTCGAAAACACCATCTCTTCATTTCGCGACGTCTGATCTGATGCAAACACGGTTACCGAATAAGCAACAGATGTTGTACCCTGTTTCTGCTTTTCAATCAGGAACCGCAGTATTGCTCCGTTTCTCACTCTTTTTTTGAACTGAATATTGTCTATTGCCCTGGTGACCATGGTTTTGCCCGGGAAGTCTCTTGCTGCTGCAAGCCATGCAAATTCATCAACCCATTTCAGCAGCTGCCCTCCGAAAAGAAAGCCCTGATGACTCAAATGTTCGGGACGTACAAAGCAGAATGTTTCCATTTCATTTACCCCTTTTTTTTCTTCACACCAGCTCGTGAAGTCTGGAAAATACGGTTCTGTCAAATTTCGGCTTCACCTTTAATTCCAGTACATCATAGAGTTTCTCAAGTTGACTTATCACCTGTTCCATACGTGACTCATTATTTACAAGAAGGTACATCCTGCTGCTTGAACCGTCACCTACAGGTCCGCAGAGAATACCCTCAAGATTGTAACCTCTTCTGGAAAACAGCCCGGTTATGTGAGACATCACACCGGCATGGTTCCTTACTGTCAGTTCAATAAGTTTGGACTCATTATTCATGATATTTCAGTCTCCTATCATTTCGCTGTTTGCTTTACCCGGAGGAACCATCGGCATTACGTTCCAGCCATGATGAATCGGGACGTTAATGAGGCACGGCTCTTCTTTTTTCAACGCTTCCGATAAAGCAGCAACCACTTCTTTTTCATTTCCAAGGTCGATACCGCAGATACCAAAACCTGCCGCAATGGTCTTGAAGTCAGGATTGGTGAGAAACCGGGAAGCTATATAATTACCATTATAAAAGAGTTCCTGCTGCTGGCGGACAAGGCCCAGATGTCCGTTATTGAATACTATTATCTTTACATTAAGGCGGTAGTCCGAAAGTGTAGCCAGCTCCTGGATATTCATCAGCAGTGACCCATCACCGGTAAAGCAGATAACCGGCTTGTCGGGATTTGCAAGCGCTGCTCCTATCGCCGCAGGAAGCCCGAACCCCATCGTGCCCAGTCCTCCCGAGCTCAGAAACGATCGCGGTCTGCTTATCGGATAGATCTGGGCGACCCACATCTGGTGCTGGCCGACATCTGTGGTGATAATTGTATCGGGACTGCTCAGAGAGTAAACGGTCCTGAGCAGATTATGGGGATGAAGGACGTCGGTTGATTTGCTGGCAGGAAACGGGAAACTCTGCCTGAGTTTTCTGATATGGCTAAGCCATTCATCCCGGGGATTCTCAGGAACTGCCGAAAGCAGAGCAGAAGCGACCTCTTTGAGGTCACCTGTTATTCTGGCGGTTGATTTCATGATTTTTCCGAATTCTGATTTATCAATATCGATCTGTAAAATGTCTGATTTTAAACAGAAATTCGCAACCTTACCGGTTGACCTGTCACCGAATCTGGTTCCGCAGGCGATAAAAAGATCGCATTGCCCGACGATTGTATTGGTGCTCCTTGTACCGTGCATCCCGAACATCCCCAGACAGAGAGGATCATCTGATGGAAATGCCCCGATTCCCATCATTGTAGTCACGACCGGAATTGAGTTTTTATGAGCCAGTTCTATCAGTTCCCCGGAAGCGCCGGCGTGAAGCGCTCCGCCTCCAATGCAGAGCAACGGTCTTTCTGCCCTGGAAATCATCTCTGCCGCTCTTGACAATTCATCTTTATCTGCAGATCGGGGCTTCTCTGGAGTCCAGGGCTGCGGCCACGATTCAAAATCTACCAGTTCCTGCTGAACACATTTAGGGATGTCAACCAGCACCGGCCCGGGGCGTCCTGAGCAGGCTATACGGAATGCCTCAGGGATAATCTCAAAAAGCTCGGCTGCACTGCGGACCAGAAAGTTATGTTTTGTAACCGGCATGCTCATTCCATAGGTGTCAACCTCCTGAAATGCATCTGTACCGATCATCGAAAGGGGCACCTGACCGGTAATGGCGATAACCGGAATCGAATCAAGCTTCGCGTCAGCGATAGCAGTAATAAGGTTTGTGGCACCGGGTCCGGAGGTGGCGAAACAAACAGCAGGTTTTCCGGTTGAGCGTGCCATGCCCTGGGCTAAAAAACCGGCACCCTGCTCATGACGGGTAAGGATATGCCTGATGCTGCTCTTGTAGAGAGCATCGTAGAGCGGCAGGTTAAATCCACCCGGAATTCCGGCGATAATTTCTATCCCCTGCCGTTCGAGCAGCTTTATTGTAATCTCTGCTCCTGAATACTTCATTTGTCCTCCTCTATCGGCTGATCGATGCATATTTTGCCGAACCTGAAAACGGTGATCCTGAAAACTCAATAAAAAAGGCCCCCGACGGTTTCTACCGTCTGCAGGAGCCGATGCAATAAAAAAAGCCCCTGCCGTGCTATCCGTCAGGGGCTTTTCTACAGTAGATATCCTGTGCCCCTACGGAGAGACCCGTACGACGCAAAGGACGACTACTGAAGAAGATGTGTATTTGTGCATAGACTTAATATAAAAGATGGAATCAGTGCTGAAAAGATTTTTCCGTGGGAAAGGTTCAGCGTTCAGAGGTTCAAAGGTTCAAAGGTTCAGAGGTTAGGAGGTTAGGAGCTCCGTTCTTGGTTTTAACGCTGAACCCTGAACGGGGAACGGGAACTCTACTCACCGAAACGTCTTTTTTGTGTTCATAAATTTTATATATATTGTATAATATTCAAAAGTATCATCGAAAGGCAGTATTTTTATGAAACTATGGCCCGTTTTTCTTTTTTTGGCCCTATGTGTGCAAATTGTCTCATCACAGACAGTTATCGCAGTCACCCAGCTTAAATCCAGCGGACTGAGTACCGAAGAGGCCCAGTCACTAACCGATGCTCTGCGAAGCGAGCTTGGCACAAAAAAGCAGTTCAGGGTGATGGAACGCGCCATGATGGAGGAGATTTTAAGGGAACAGGGGTTCCAGCAAAGCGGCACCTGCGATGAGGCCTCATGCGCAGTCACCATGGGGCGGATTCTTTCTGTTCAGCATATAGTGATGGGCAATATCGGGAAGGTCGGGAAAACATATACGATGAGTGTGAGGCTGGTCGATGTCGCCACCGGCTCGATTCTCAAAGATGTCACGGAGTATCATAAAGGTGCAGTTGATGCACTGCTGACACAATTTGTTCCGGTTGTCTGCCAGAAACTGGCCCGGTTCAACGAATCAGAAGAAAAACCAGTTGTAAAGAATAAGAAAAACAGAAAGAAGCCGGTCATAATAACAGCCCTTGCCGGTGTAGGATTAGCAGCAATTGCGGTACCTGTAATCCTTTTTTCATTAAAAGATAATAACGAATCTTCAAACCCCGACACAAAGGACCTTAACATAAAATGGTAAAGAAAATTTTACTCTGCTCATTACCGGTTCTTGTACTGCAGCTCTTTTGTGCCCTTGATGGCGTATCGCCGACCGACCATTCTGCCTGGAAAAATCTCTCGCCTTCTATACTTTGGAAGAAAGGTGAAACGAGCGTCTCGCCACAGGAGGTCGACAGTATACGAATCCTTGTAGCCGTACCCAAAAAAAACGCCTATGATACAATTAAAGCAGTTTTTCCATTCTCCACTCACCAGGGAACTGTCAGTGTTCCCAATGTTTCAGGACTGAGAGTCACAGTACAGGGCATTGACTCACAGGGTAATGTCATTTATTCCGGGTTCTTCCTTGTCCAAAACGATTCTCCGGGAGACCTTGAGTTTACTATCGAGGCTAGCCAGGTATCACCTCCCGGGCCCTCGGACCTGGAAACGAAAATTATCGGAGGCATTCTCCAGGTTAAATGGGAAGATAATTCCACCAATGAAGATGGTTTTGTGATTCTTCGCGGTACAAATAGCAGCGATCTCGATTCTATAGCTGTGGTGGGTGCAGATACGAAAGCTTTTATCGACAACACAGCCCAAAGTTCCACAACATACTACTATTCAGTCATAGCTTTCAATGGAGCAGGCAAATCACCTGCAAAGTCTGTTTCGAATGTGGATGTTCCAGGGACTACACCTCAATTCAGCATTGATTCCACCTATCTTTCTGGAACAATCCATATCGGGCAGCTATACAAAAAGGAACTGAATGCAGCATACTTCGGCGATGCGAAAACAGAGATAAAGACATCTGCTCCACTCTCTTATTCAAGCGACAGTATCAGCTGGACACCTGTGGATTCAAATACGGGAGTAAACCAGTTCTGGGCAATAATATGCGATTCTACCGGAACTCTCGATTCTATCTATTGGACAGTTACAGTTCTTGACACAGTCAAACCGGCAATAACAATAACAGGTGCCGAAACCATGTATCTTTCCACAGATGACACCTATGTTGAACCCGGAGCAAAAGCATTTGATAACGTTGACGGTGACATCTCCGAATCTATCGAGATTACAGGTGAAGTAATTTCCGGCACTCTGGGAACCTATCATGTGTATTACGATGTCTCAGACAATTCAGGCAATACGGCCGACCGCAAGGAGAGGACCGTAATCATTACAGATTCCCTGCCACCGATTCAATCGCCATCTATTACCACACATCCCCTGTCTCAGTCTGTTTGTTCGGGTTCGCAGGCAATTTTCTCTATAATTGCGACCGGTACCGAGCCTCTCTTTTACCATTGGCGTACAGGTGCTAAAGCACCCTTTAACGATATAGGCACCAACAGCCCGACCTGCACACTTACCACAGAGAACACCACAATAATATCATGTGTGGTAAGTAACCAGGGTGCCGAAGAAGCAACAAGTGAATTATGTACATTAACAGTAAATCTGTCTGCCAGCACACCGACCGGGAAAGCCACTCCCGATACAGTGCTCCTTGGTGACGGTAAAACTGTGACATTAAGTGTTACCGTGGGTGATTCCGGTACAGGTGGTTCCTGGGTTTGGTATGAAAGTGACAAAGCAACTATAGTTACCACGAATCCGTTTACTCCAACGGCTACAAAATCCTACTACGTACGATCTGAAGGGGCAACCTGTGGTGACGGAAAATGGAGTTCAGCAGTTACAGTTGTAGTGAATCAACCGGCCGGTACCCCGAGTGGAACAGCAACACCCGCCTCGGTATGTCTTGGTGATGGTCAACAAGTTACATTGGAAGCAACAGGTGATCACGGTTCAGATGGTTCCTGGGTTTGGTATGAAAGTGATACAACTACAACAGTAACCACAAATCCGTTTACTCCAACGGCTACAAAATCCTACTATGTACGATCTGAAGGGGCGGCCTCTGGTAACGGAAAATGGAGTTCAGCAGTTACAGTTACCGTAAATAAACCGGCCGGTACACCGACCGGCAAAGCCACTCCTGATACAGTGCTCCTTGATGACGGTAAAACTGTGACATTAAGTGTTACCGCGGGTGATTCCGGTACAGGTGGTTCCTGGGTATGGTATCAAAGTGATAAAACAACAAAAGTAGCCTCAAATACGTTTACACCGACGGCCACCAAATCCTACTATGTACGATCTGAAGGAGCAACCTGTGGTGACGGAAAATGGAGTTCAGCAGTTACAGTCACAGTGAATCAACCGGCTGGTACCCCGAGTGGAACAGCAACACCCTCCTCAGTATGTCTTGGTGATAATCAACAAGTCACATTGGATGCAACAGGTAATCCCGGTACAGGTGGTTCCTGGGCCTGGTATGAAAGTGATAAGACAACAAAAGTAGCCGCAAATCCTTTAACACCTGCAACCGCAGGAATATTGACTTATTATGTACGATCCGAAGGAGGAGCTTCAGGCAATGGAAAATGGAGCTCAGCGGTTACAGTTACCGTAAATAAACCGGCCGGTACACCGGGTGGAAAAGCAATCCCGGCCTCGGTATGTTATGGTGATAATCAACAGGTCACATTGGAAGCAACAGGTGAACGCGGTTCAGGTGGTTCCTGGGTTTGGTATGAAAGTGACAAAGCAACTACAGTCGCCTTAAATCCGTTTACCCCAACAGCTACAAAATCCTACTATGTACGATCTGAAGGGGGAACCTGTGGTGACGGGGCCTGGAGTTCAGCGGTTACAGTTACAGTGAATAAAGCGGCCGGCACACCAAGTGGGAAAGCAACCCCAGCCTCAGTATGTAATGGTGATAATCAGCTAGTCACATTGGAAGCAACAGGTGAACGCGGTTCAGGTGGTTCCTGGGTTTGGTATGAAAGTGACAAAGCAACTACTGTCGCCTCAAATCCGTTTACCCCAACAGCTACAAAAACCTACTATGTACGATCTGAAGGGGCGACCTGTGGTGACGGAGCCTGGGGTTCTGCGGTTACAGTTACAGTGAATAAAGCGGCCGGCACACCAAGTGGGAAAGCAACCCCGGCCTCAGTATGTAATGGTTATAATCAACAGGTCACATTGGAAGCAACAGGTGAACGCGGTACAGGTGGTTCCTGGGTTTGGTATGAAAGTGACAAAGCAACTACTGTCGCCTCAAATCCGTTTACCCCAACAGCTACAAAAACCTACTATGTACGATCTGAAGGGGCAACCTGTGGAGACGGGGCCTGGAGTTCAGCGGTTACTGTTACAGTGAATAAAGCGCCTGGAACCCCAAGTGGAACTGCAAGTCCCTCCTCAGTATGTCTTGGTGATGGTCAACAGGTTTTTTTGAATGCAACAGGTGAGCGCGGTACAAATGGTTCCTGGGTCTGGTATGAAAGTAACAAAAGTACACAAGTTGCACCTTCATTTACCCCCACATCACCAGGAACGTACACCTACTATGTGCGTTCAGAAAATAGCGTATGCGGTAATGGAAACTGGAGCGGCCCTGTTACTTTAACAGTTAATACGTTATCTTCAAAGCCCACATCAATAGAGGCAGATCCAGGCACCGAATTGTGTCCCAATAGCGGTAATGTTACACTTACCGTGAAGGGTGGTTCATTAGGGAGTGGTGCAAATTGGAAATGGTATTCTGACCAATACTGTACAAATTATCTTGGCTCCGGGCAAGTCTTAATGGCTAACGATATTCAAACTTATTTCGTTCGTGCAGAAGGAACTTGCAATACAACCGCTACAGCACAGATTAGTTTGACACTTGCACCTTTGACAATCACTCCAAATACTCCCTACGGTGAGGTCTGTTTAAATGATAATATTTATATAACTCCTTCGTGTACCGCTGATTCAATACAATGGTATTACAAGGTATTCGGGGGATATGAACCTGTTACTCCCGATATTTTAGAGTTTTATATTTTAGATGGTGGACTCGGGTTACGTTGTAATATGGAGTCAGGATCATTAATCTATTGCGAAGTGAAGGATAATGCCGGGCGTGTTGTTAGTAGTGGTGAATGGACTTGGGGGTCTGGATTTTGTCCTTACTGAAACTGATTTTTAAAAGGAAACATCTCATCTCAAAACCGGGCGAAATTGGAGTCACTTGCAGTTGAACTTCGCTTCAATTTCGCACCAATTTCTGTGCAGACAGCGATTCCTTTCTCCTCCCCTGAAATATCTTATCTACGTTGCGGGCCGGCCCGGCGCTATATCCGAGATTTGTTCAAGTCTTTCTGCTACAAGGTCAATTTTCCACTTCATTCCTTCCTGGATGCATAACTCAGGTACCATATCTATGCCCGGCACATATTCTTTACTCATCTTCGTACTATCTATTCCGGTTGTGTAACCACAATGTAATTAACTTATTTATATCAATACACAGGTTCGCGATTTACCGGCATCACTCTTAAATCCACTGTTTAAGGCTTTGCAAAACGGAGACTTCATGAAAAACGCACTGGCAACATCTCTTTTAATCATCACCGGAATCTTCTCTCCACTTCTTTCCCAGGACACGCTTTTACAAAACAGTTCTGTTGAAATCAACCAAACGAACACAACCGACACTGCATTAAAAACCACTTCTTTGCAGGTAAAGCCTAATAGCAGCACTGGAAATACTTCGATTTCAGAATACAAAGGGAGTATTCTTTCAGTAAACGTCTTCCAGATTACCGGAAATTTAAAAGGCCGGGTTGTCGGCCTCTACCAGAATTCCCGTAAAGAACTCAGCTCACTTTCACACCACATAACAGCCGTCAAAGAGAATCTCTCAGACAATGAATACCGGGAGAGAATCATCTCTCTTTTGATCATTCTTGCAGTTTCGATTGGTGTCGCATTTCTCTGCGGAATTCTTTTATGGAGAATCGGCGTCTATTTCAGGTCTTTGTCGAAAAACCAGACCGGGCACATCAGACACCTTTCGGGATCGGTTTCAACATTTCTGATCCGGATCTCTCTGTGGGCATCGATTGCAATATGCGGGTTCTGTTTACAGGTTATTCCCTGGGGGTTAAGTGCTTCAGACTTTCTGATGAAAATTTCTGCAGCGTTTGCAGTTTACGGTATTACAATTGCCCTGATACAGGTTTTCTTATCACCAGGTGTTCCTCAATTCAGGATTCTCCCCTGGAGTGATAAAACAAGTACCACGTTTGCAGGACGTGTAACATCTATTCTGCGCTACTCTCTTTTTATTTATATCGCCTGCAGTTTTTCACAAGCACTGGGTTGGACTTTCATATCAGCGGCAATCTTTAATTTCTACATGATAACCCTGACATTTCTTCTCCCCCGGTTAGTTTACACATTCAGAAATTCCTATTCGACATCAGTTGTCAATTTTATCAGATTTCATAAACTGCTGCCCCCAAAACTCTGTTCAACAATCGAATTAGCCCTTACAAAGCTTCACCTCGTTCTCTTTCTTTTCATGGCTACCATAAGCACCGCTTGTCTCTTCGGAAAAACAGAGCTCTATTCATTTCTTCTGAATGCTTCTGTTAAGACATCGGTACTTGTTACAGTTGTGACATTGTCACTTTTCCTCTGGGGCTACATCTATAAGAAATTATCATCATCGGCTTCCAGTAATTACCTGGGGCTTCACAAAGAGCGAAACAGACTCATTCTGGAAAAAGGAGGACACAGCCTTATTCTGCTGTCAGGATCTTTTGCGTTTCTTGAAATTTGGGGCGCAAACATTCTGAACCTACTGAAAACAGATAACCCGGTCCTTAAAACCGGTACTCACATAACTTTTATCGTTGTCATTGGTTTTGTTGCGATTCAAGTCTTAAACATCCTTATTAACAGGTTTCAGAAGGAAGCTGCGGCAAGGATGCTCTCTTCGGACAAAAGCAATCCGCTGGAAGTTGAGAAACGGGTTTCAACTCTGGAAGGAATCTTTAGAAAAATTGCATTTGTCACTGTAATGATTATTGCAGCAATGATGATAATCGAAGAGTTGGGATATGATATCAAAGCAATACTCACCGGACTGGGAGTGGTAGGTGTGGCAATTGGCTTTGGCGCGCAGAATCTTGTCAGGGATGTCATAAGCGGGCTGTTTGTGATTTTCGAAAACCGGATCAGGGTTGGTGATGTTGCAATAATTAACGGAACCTCAGGATTTGTTGAGCAGGTCAATCTTCGCACATCAGTTCTCCGAAGTCAGGATGGTACAATACATGTTTTCCCCAATGGCGCAATAACCAGCCTTTCAAACATGACACATGAATACTCTTACTATGTTTTCAATATCGGGATAGCTTATAATGAAGACACTGACAAGGTAATATCGGTTCTAAAGGAAGTCGGCGCAGAGATAATGGAAAATGGACTCTATAGGGATGCAATCCTGGAACCTCTTGAGGTTCTGGGTGTGGACTCATTTGAAAGCTCTGCCGTAATGATTAAGGCGCGCATAAAAACACTTCCCATTAAACAATGGGGGGTTGGCAGAGAAATGAACCGTCTGATTAAAAAACGTTTTGCCGAAAAGGGAATCGAAATACCGTTTCCGAAAACAAGTATCCATTTCGGGAAAGCGAGTAAACCGCTTTCTGTGCAGCTGGAAGGGGCACCACCTGTCAGTAAAGATGAGATTCGCAGGATGATTCTGGAAACGATGTCGGAGCAGGAAAAATTGACGTGATGTTTTGAGAATCTGGATGTCTGTTCTCGCAGGCATGAGGCAAGAGTTACGTTTGTTCGTTTGTTGCTCAAATGTCACTTTTAAATACTTTGTCATTCAGGCGAAAGCCTAAAACCATCTTCTCCTACCCCGGATATTCCTGGATGCCGTTTTTCAACGGCATGACGATTTGTAAGGGTGTTGCTGAAAAGGTTACTCCATGAATAACGTAATGCCCACTCATTCCGGGCGTCACCTCTGGGGAAAATAAGTGACTTTCCAAGTTAATCCCCAAACTCACCTCAGGGATAAGCCCCCAGAGGTAACTTAGTATTTTTTACTAATTCACCTCAGGGGCATTATTGGCGCTGCTGAAAAGATTCCTGTGCATACTGCTTTTCCATCAATTCTGTTAACTTTCTCCCGATTTTTCAGTATACTATCAGAATACACCGTCCATGTCAAAATATTAGAACTGATTTTGGTTTACTTATTCCGAAGGAGACGCAGTGAACGGCCATACAGAATCAGGCAGAAATTACATTCAATGCAAAAACGCCAATACATTCCTCCACCTTCTGCTTATAATTCTCCTTGTCTCCTCCGCAAACGCCATCATCGTATGGGAAGGCAAAATTGTAAATGAATGGCCCGACCAGAAACCGCTTTCATCACTGCCAAAAAGCCTGGCTTCCGGAAATGAAGGGAGCTTTTACCCGAACCCCTCCGGGAAAGTCTACGCCCTTACACTCCTTGTTGACTTCAGTGATCAACCCGCTTCATTTACCACCGATGAAATACGTGCCTGGCTTAACCAGCGCGGCTTCAACCGCAACGGCTGCAACGGATCAGTAAAAGATTACTTTCTCGATGTTTCCAACGGAATTGTAGAGCTTGAAAATGAAGCATTCGGTTTTTACAGAGCCAGAAATTCCAAATCCTATTATGACGCGGGGCCCGGATACAACAAGGCATCAGAACTGGTAGCTGAAGTTCTCGCATATTTCGATCCTCAAGTCGACTATTCCAAATACGACAATGACGGTGACGGCAGGGCAGACGCGATCAGTATCGCTTATGCCGGCACAGGGAAGACCTGGGGCCAGGGAATATGGCCGCACGCAGGGAGTATCAATGAAAACAGGGATAATACCCGGCTGACCCGCTACATGATGACCGACCTGGGAGAAAGTTTCAGGCTTTATGTCTTTGTTCACGAAACTGGCCATATGCTCTTTGGGTGGCCCGATCTGTACTGGTTTGGTGATTACTGTGTCATGGGCAACAGAATGAATGACTATAACCCCGTGCCGGTAAACGACTTTTTCAGGGCAGACCAGGGATGGATAGAACGAATTGATTTAACAAATGCCCGCAGCGGAACATACAAGGCGTCTGTAAATGGTCCGGCTTATATCTACTTTAAACCCGATAAACCTCAGGAGTGTTTTTTCTGGTCAAATATCAGGAAAACAGGGCGCTGGAGTTCATTGAGAGGGAGCGGCCTGCTCATTTATCATTTCGACAATTCAATCGGCGGGAACTCAGGTCCCGACAGGTTATGCCTCAGGGTTATGGAAGCAGACGGGAAGGGAGATCTCATTAAGTCCCAGTGGCCAGACCCGGGAAGTCAATTGTCAGATTTTTTCTTTAGCGGCAACAGTTCCCGCTTTGATATCAGCTCTACTCCAAGTTCAAAATGGTACGATGGAACAGGGCACCTGAAGATCACCGATTTCGGACCACCGGGCGACACTATCTCTTTTACCCTGGATAATGGCGAAACATCACTTTACGCCAGAAATCCCGATAGAATAAATCTGTCGGTTCAAAATCCCGATTTCGAAATCAGCAATGACCGGCTTTATCTTAGATCAAACACAAAAAGCCTAATACGTATTTTTGACATCTCAGGAAAGTTACTGTACACCAGACATTTTGAAGGGGCAGGTCAGCATAGGATAAACTTCCGGGACATTACAAAATCTACTGGTATTTTTTTACTGGATTACTGCTCAAAAGACTTAAAGAGTAAAACCCAGTTTTTGATCAAATAGGTTTTTGAAATTGAAGGGAAGCCCCCAGAGGTAACTTAGCATTTTAATACTGAGTCACCTCTGAGGTGAAGCTGTGACTTACTCCCGTTAACTCCCAAACTCACCCCAGAGGTAAATCAGCATCTGAGGCGCCATTCAATCTCTGTAACCTTCAGCAACTTTTTTACAGTTTATCTACTCCCGAGTTTCAAAGACTTACATCTTTCTGTAATTTTTTTACACATATTGTCCTTAATTCAAATATCTTAACTGTATAATAGACATGTCATTAACAGAGGCGCTCATGCAAAACAGGTGTATGTTTATATCATTGATTATATTCTGCTGTGCAGCCTTCAGTGCCACAGCCAGAACAGAACCGTTCATCCTTGGGGCCGACATCTCCTGGATCCCGCAGAGAGAAGACGGAGGTGTAAGGTATGCGGACAATGGGACGGTAAAGGATATAGTTGAGATCCTTAAAGAGCACCGCTTTAACTGGATCCGCCTGAGACTGTTTGTAGATCCAACCGCGGTTGTTCCGGGTGAGGATGAGTCCCCCTATTCAAGAGATGGTTTCTGTGATCTTCCACATACAATAGCCATGGCTGAAAGAATCAAGGCCGCAGGTATGAACCTTCTCCTTGATTTCCATTATAGTGATACATGGGCCGACCCCGGCAAACAGTATAAACCGATGTCCTGGCAGGGACTCACCTTTAATCAACTTACCTCAAAGGTCAGATCCTACACAAAAGAAACTCTTGAGGCATTCAGATCCCGGGGAGTTCTTCCCGATATGGTTCAGGTAGGAAATGAGATTGTCGGGGGCATGATCTGGCCCGATGGAAACAGCAGCAACATGTCTAATTTTGCAGCGCTTGTAAATGCGGGGATAGACGGGGTAAAGGACGTCAATCAAGATATAAAAATAATGATTCACTCTATCTCTAAAAATTCCCCAAGCGACTGGCTCAGAAACCTGAAAAATGCCGGAGTAAATAGGATCGATGTGTTCGGGCTTTCCTATTATTCAGAGTGGCATGGTACACCCGATGATCTTCAGTCAATGATAAACGCCATAGCAGCAAATCACAGCCAGAAAATCGCCGTTGTAGAATATGCAGACAACCACGAACGGGTAAACAAGATTGTTTTCAACATTCCTCATGAGCAGGGTATCGGAACATTTGTATGGGAACCCTGTGACTGGATGGAGGCGCTTTTTGACTGGAAAAACAACCGCAGAGAAACAAACAGCCGCATCGACCTCTACCCACGGCTCTCCAGAGAATTCGGAAATGATGATATCGTGAGAGTAGATTATCTCTCAGATCGGAAATCAGCACCCGAATCAGGCAAAACCTCTTTCAGCATTAACCATAATGGAGTTTTGAGAAATTATTCCCGGTACCCGCTCGACATAAATGTTTACACATTTCAGGGCCGTCTTGCAGGAAAATGCAGAATAGTTTCACAGGGAAATAATGAAATGCCGGTAAAAAGTTCAGGGGTGTACATAATTGCCACAAGTGGTAAAAACCTCTCTAACATTATAACATCACATAATCTGAACAGACACCGGTAAGGACAACTTTTCCATGTCACCCTTAATGTATGGCAGAAAATCTGAATCTTACGGAACAGCCTCGAGAAAGATAGTTTTGCTGCTCCTTTTAATAGTGCATTCTCTATACTCTTATGAGGCAGTCAATTCCGAAACTCTATCACAATGGATAACCGGCGGAGCACCATTTGACTTTCTGCTCATTGACGTTCGTGAATCATACGAACTGACAACAATAATCGGGTCAGACTCATGCGGAGCATACAATTTTCCGCTTAACTCAGGCATCTTTGACGAAAAGATCGGAAGTTTCCCCTACGATACGGCAATAGTTATTTACTGTGCTTCTGGAAGCAGGAGCTCCACGGCATGTTCAAAACTTCAATCAGCAGGATTTTCGAAATTATATCATCTAAAGGGTGGAATTTACCAATTTCAGGGGCCGACTCTTCCGGGAAATTTATCCAGATCCGTAAGTGACTTTCCTGAGGTCTTCTGCGATCAGGCCACCTCAGTTTTTACCCTGAAAAACAATATCACTGGCCATGCAGCCAGAAAACAGAACCTGCACTCTTTTAATCTGCAGGGCCGAAGCTGTGTAAATCCTTCAGCAGGCATCACGATTAATTCTGACAGGACCGGGCTGAGCCACAGAACAGTGCTACTTATACGACCACCCCAGAGGTGAGTTTCGGATTTAACGAGTTAATGCATAATCTCACCCCAGAGGTGCTTTAATGTTTCTTTTCTGAATCATCTCTGGGGTAAATT
>Ga0209723_1003680_pt1 | contig 18093 bp, 19 predicted proteins | sample BiotimSIPDNA_2_FD_185750 | JGI IMG/M metagenome (GOLD analysis project Ga0209723, IMG submission 185750) | Anaerobic biogas reactor microbial communites from Washington, USA - Biogas_R2 time_0 SIP DNA (SPAdes) (version 2) | ecosystem: Engineered > Bioreactor > Anaerobic > Unclassified | place... | reverse complement strand
GAATCATAAGTTTGACCATCTCCTAAATCAAGAGTAAATTTGTATAAATCTGTTTGCTCATCTTCTTCTATATTAACAATAACAGCAGTACTACTAGCATCCATAAAATTATCATTAATAAATTTTTCGGCTTTAACTTTAGCCTCATCAATACTTATTTCTTTAGTATCTTTTTTAATACTACAAGCTGATAAAAAGATTAAAGAAAAAACAGCTGTGAATAAAATTGTTTTTTTAAAATTGTTTTTTAACATAGTTTTATAAAAATTATAAATATAAATTAAATTTTAATGTTAGGATTATAACATAAAATAAATAAAATAACAAAAATTATTCTCTTTGTCCATGAATTTTTTTATTCTTCTTTACTGAAACTCTAACAGGAGTTCCAACGAAATCAAAATTTTCTCTTAGTCTATTCTCTAGAAAACGTAAATAAGAATCATGTAAATCTTCTTGCGAACCAATCTTAACTTCAAAACGAGGTGGATTATCCCAAACCTGTTTTAAACTAAAAATTCTAGGATGTTTTATTCCTCTTCCTTTAGATGGTTTATGTATTTTTATCATTTTATTCAAAAACCTATCTAAAGTTGTATCACTTAATTTTTTCTTTCGACTTTCATTTATTTTTAAAACTAAATCAAATATCTTATTAGTTTTTTCTCCGGTTTTAGCTGAAATAAATAAAATAGGAGCCCATAGTATAAAAGGTAGACGAATATTTATTTCTCTGGTCCATTTTTTTGTATTACGATCTTCTATTAAATCCCATTTATTAGCGACTATTATAAAACTTTTTCCTAAATCAGTAATTTCTTCCACTAATCTAGCATCTTGCTTGGTCAATAAATCATTAATATCTAGCATTAATAAAACAATATCGGCCTTCTTTAAACTTTGTTTAGATTTAATAATTCCGTACTTTTCTAATCCCTTGGTTTTTAAACCTTTTCTACTTATACCAGCCGTATCAATAATATTAATAATCTTATCCTTATATATAATTTCTGAATTTTGTGATTCTCTGGTAGTGTGAGGAATATCACTAACAATAGCTCTTTCATAACCTAAAAAAGAATTTAATAATGATGATTTACCAACATTAGGTTTACCAATTATACATAAATTTATCCTTTCACGATCTTCTTCTTTACTTTCTTTAATCTTTATTTTTTTATTATCTTTAAAAAAGTTGATTGTTAAATCTAATAAATCTCCCAAACCAGAACCAGTAGCTGAAGAAATTAATATTGGTTCTCCTAATGATAATTTATTAAACTGACTAGCTTCCGATCTTTGTTTAAAATCATCAACCTTATTTACAATTAAAAATGTTTTATTTTGATAATTTCTTTTTTTTAAAAAATTTATTATATTTCTATCTTCTGGTAGTACTCCATCTTTATTATCAACAACAAAAAAAAGCAAATCAGCTTTTTTTATTAATTCATAAACTTGTTTTTGTGCTTTTTGATTTATTTCATCTAACCCACTAATATTTTTATCTATTTTTTTATTCAAATCAAAAGTATCTGAAACTCCAGCTGAATCAATTAATTGAAAATCATTATATCGCCAATTAATTATATTATAATTAAAATCACGAGTAGTATTTTCTATTGGAGAAACTATGGCTTGATTAGATTCAACCAAACGATTAAATAAAGTTGATTTACCAACATTAGTTCGGCCAATTATAACTATAAGAGGTAGGTTGTTATTAAACATATTAATTAATTATTAAAAACTGATATTACTGGCGTTCTGACCTAAAACTATAAGAAAATCAGGAACTTCAAATTCTTCTGAATTATTACTATCTTTTATTTCTTCAGCTAGCCAATCAGGAATTGAAAAAGAAACATCAGCTTGTAAATAATTTTTTAAATACTTAAGAGCTTCATCTTTAGCTCCATAACTTAAGTCATAAATAATTGTTTTATTAAAATCTCGTTGGCTAGAATTACTAATCCTTAAAACTATAAAATTATTTTTTTCTAAATCAATCGAAGTTTTACTGGCCAAACCATTAATCCAAGTGCCATTTTTGATTTCTACTTTAGCCACTTGAGTATTTTCTTTTATTTCTTCTTTTTTATTATTTTCTTCTTTTTCTTTATTGTAGAAAAAATTATGAACTAAGTATTGAATTTCGGTATAATCTCCACTTCGAGGAGTTAAAATATATGCTCCAGCCTCACTCATTCCATCTACCAATAAACCATTAGCACTATTATCTAAAACATAATTGGAAATATCATCACTAGAAATGTCTTTAAAATTTTGCCATAACTTTATTATTTCCCAAGTAGAAAGATTATAAGAAATATTTTCTCTTAATTCTGAAGCGATAGAAGAAATCATGGCTGGTTTTAAAATATTTTCTTTTTTTAATAATTTATTTTTTACTGCCTCAATTATTTTTTGTTGTCTTTTTGATCTAGCAAAATCTGATCCCTCAATTCCTAAACCATGTCGTGATCGAGCATATTTTAAAGCTAAAGATCCGTCCATAGTTTGCCACCCTTGCGAAATATACAAATGTTCATAACGAGAATTATAGTTAGGATTATCTTCTTGACCTGAAATAGGATAAGAATAATCTTCTAAAATATTATCAACATAAACTTCTACTCCACCTAATTCATCAATTATATTAACAAATCCTTGAAAATCAACTCTAACATAATAATGAATAGGTATTCCTAATACATCACTAACAGCTTGAGAAATAGCTTCTCCGCCACTACCTTCTTTTTCGCTTTCAGCTAAAGCATTAATGGCATTTATTTTTTTCCAACCCATTCCTTCAACTGAAATCATCATATCACGAGGGACAGACATCATGGCTACTTTTTTAGTAGATGGCTGTAGACTAACTAACATGATAGTATCAGTTAAATTTCCTCCATCATGATTTTTTCCTCCCATACCTAAAAGCAATATATTAATTCTATCATCAGACTCTCCTTTTATTCTTCTATCTGAACTTTCTACTAAACCAACTAATTTACCAAGAATAGGGACTTTAGAAGCATCTTCAGATGAAATAAGGACAGTAGCTGAAAATAATATCAAAAAAGCCATAAAAAAACCAAAGATTTTTAAACCCAATCTTTTCTTTTTTGGCTGAATATACTGTTGTCCCTGTAATTCTTCTTCCATTTTTTCCTTAAAATCAATCATATAATAAACAATAAAAAATCCAAATAAATTGGTTTATTTTTATTATAATTTAATAATAATTATTTGGCAAGTTTTGAAAAATTACTTCTTTTTTAGCACTATAATTTCTCGCCAAACTTTTTGTTCTGACCGACCATAAACTCCAATTGATGACATTTTTAATTTACCAATTTCTGGTTTTATTTTCCAAATTTCCTTAGTAGTTTTAAAATGAGGCCAAATCATAACTATTCGTCCATCATGTTTTAATATTTTTTCAAAAACAATTAATACTTCTGAGTAAAATTTATTTAAATCTACTACTATTTTTGAAAAATCTTGAAAACCTCTAGCTGGGCCTAAATAAGGTTCACAAACTATATAGTTTATACTATTTTCTTTTAAACGATTTTCTATTTCTAAAACATCTGATTGAAAAATAGTCATATTAATATCATTAATATCTTTTTTCTTTAAATCAATAATCCATTCCATATTTTTTTGACTATCATTAATAGCCTTATCTGATAAATCTGACCCAATAATATTTTTAAATCCCATAAGATAAGCTTCCATTAATATTGTTCCTGAACCACAAAAAGGATCTAAAAAAAGTTTATCATGAAAATTTTTATCGTTAGATCGGACTAAATTTATCATTATTTGAGCTAATTTTGGTGGTATCATACCAGAAAAATCATCTCGATTAGGACGACCAAAATCTCTTTTTGATAATTCTTTAAACGGTTGAACCACTAGAGTACGTCCTATTAAAACTTTATTTTTTGTACTTATAAAACAAATTTCTGTTCCTCCTGAAACTAATTTATTTTGTTCTACTACCACACTAGATAAAATAGATTCTCTAGAAGTAACCATGCGACTAAAAATATTTAAATTTTTTAATTCTTTTTTAATAGCTAAACCTAATTTAAAAAAATCTCCTGGAATTTTTTTATTATAGAAAGAAAAACCAAAATTATATTTTCCGGATACATAATTTTCTTTAGCTAAAGAAATTATAATTTTTTTAACATTATCAGATAAAGCATGCCGATTAGCCAAATTAACTTCTTTTATAATTTCCCCTATTTTTATAGTTCCTCCTAAACTAGCTATTAGATCCTTAGGAATAATTTCTTCTTCAAAATCACTTATAGCAACACTGTCGTATTTTTGCCAAGAATTATTAGGAAAAAGAGATTGCAGTTCGGCTAAAGATAAAGATTCATTAGTTCCTAAAGAAAAAAAATATTTTTTCATATTTAACAATTATTTCTTATATTTTCATTATATCATACTTAATTATGAAATCAATTTAAAAGGACTTGATTTTTTTAAAAATACTTACTATAATACAGACAAACTTAAAACAACCTTTCCCACGTCCCTTTTTTAAAAAGAGACAATCCTATCCTGAATAGGATTAAAGGTATTCTCTGAAAACCCATTTTCTCTGAATACTTTTGGGTTTTTTTGTTTAATTTAATAATAAATGTCATTTAAAATTTAACTATAATTATAATTAAATTTAAACGACAAATGATAACATTTCTATGTCAAAAACAAAACCATCTGGTTTGATCCATTATGAAATGCTTTTCATCATTCCTAATAAATTTACTGATGATGAAGCTAAAAACATTTTTAAAAAGGTCGGACAATTATTAACATCCAATAATGGGAATATTAGTTTAGAAAATTATTGGGGAAAAAAGAAATTTGCTTATCCAATCAAAAATGAATACTATGGATATTACGGTTTATACGAATTCGATTTAGAAAGAAATTTGGTAGCCGAAATTAATAATAAATTAAGATTGGATCATAATATATTAAGATTTTTAATAGTTAAAAAAGAATTAAAAGATGAAAAACAATTAAAAAAAGAAGAAGAAATAAAAGCTAAAATAGAAAATAAAAAGAATAAAGTTAAAGAAGAAGAAAAGAAAGAAGAAGCTAAAATTAAAAAAACAAATAAGAAAAGTACTAAAAAAGAAGATGATAGTAAGATTGATTTAAAAAATCTTGATACAAAGTTAGATGATATTTTAAATATTGATAATCTTTTATAATTAAATTAAAATCTATGTACTCTTTAAACAAAGCCATGATAATTGGCAATTTAACTCGAGATCCAGAAGTTAGAAATACTCCTTCTGGACAAGCTGTCACTTCATTTTCTGTTGCTACTAATTTTGTTTGGAATGATCAAAACGGACAACAACAAAGTAAAACTGAATTTCATAATGTAATAGCCTGGAGAAAATTAGGTGAAATTTGTGGTCAATATCTAAGTAAAGGAACTAAAGTATATATTGAAGGTCGCCTTCAAACCAGTGAATGGAATACTCCTGATGGAAATAAAAGACAAAGAACTGAAATAATCGCTGATAATATGATTATTTTAAGTCCTAAAAATAATTCAGCTACTGGAAATTCTTCAAAAAATAATGAAATTGAAGAAATTGTTTTACCTGAAAATGATGATGAAATAAAAATAGAAGATATTCCATTTTAATAAAATAATCTTACTTAAAAAATATGAAAAAAAATGTAGAAAATAAAAAAGAATGTTATTTTTGTAGTAATAATATAGAACCTGATTACAAGGATTCAAAAATTTTATATAATTTTATTAATTATTATATGAAAATTATTGGTCGAAAAAGAACAGGAGTTTGTTCTTGGCACCAAAGAAAATTAACTACCGCTATTAAACGAGCTAGAAAAATGGCTCTATTAGGATTTACTCATAAATAATCAATTCTATGTTAAACTTTAATGAAATAAAACCGGGAAAAGTTTTAAAAATAAACAACGAACCTTTCTTAATAATAAAAACAGATCATCATAAAATGGGTCGAGGAGGCGCCGTATTAAAAGTAAAGATGAAAAATTTAATTAATGAGAGTGTTTTAGAAAAAACCTACCAAGGTAATGAAAAAGCCGAAGAAGCCGACACTGGAACAAAAAAAGCTAATTTCATGTATAAAGATCAAGTTGAAGCTTATTTTATGGATAATCAATCTTTTGAACAATTTTCTTTATCTTTAGAAAATATTGGAGAAAAAGTTAATTTTCTAAAAGAAGGAATTGATGTTGATGTTTTATACTTTAACGAAAATCCAGTATCTATAACCCTACCTATAAAAATGGATTTTAAAGTTATCAGTTCTCCTCCTGGAGTTAAAGGTAATTCCAGTGGTAACGTAACCAAACAAGTAGAAATTGAAACTGGTGCCATGATTACTGCCCCCTTATTTATTAACGAAGGTGATATTATAAAAATAAATACAGAAACCGGAGAATATGTAGAAAGAGCTTAAATATCTATCAATAAAAAACACCGTAGATATCACGGTGTTTTTTTTATTTGATTTATTATAAAGCAATAATGTCATTAGAAATATTATCAGAGAAAAAATCTTCAAGAGCTGGAACAACTATATTCTCTTTGTAAATTGAAGATGTCTCAGTTGTTATTGGAAAAATATAAGCTGGAACATAAAGCTCAAAACTTGTTCTAGTATTATTGTCATATTGCCAAGTTCTAACTAAACCTAAAGATGCTGACTCAATATTAATATCTAAATTGTCAACCTGACTTTGATCTCCGTAATAATAATCTGGATACAAACCACCTTGTTCAGCTTTAATAATTACATTTTCAATATTATTTTCTGTAGTATAAGAAGAACTTTCAAAATATTGATACATTAAATTATATACTCCACTAACTTTTTTTTCTCTAATATCAATTTCAACCGTTAAACCATATTTATTTCCTGATTGTTCATAAACTGTAAGCCCATCTATCATTAATGGATAAACAACAGTCATAGTTTCTGGAATATAGGTTTTGGCTGAACTTAATAAATAATTATTAAACCATGATTTTTGAACTTCACCTAATCCATAGTTTTTTACACTAACTCCGTAATCAGCTAAGAATTTATTACTGATTTCTAAAATTTTTTCATCACTTGGTATATCTTCAACCGTTAAACCATTATCTGAAGAACAAAGACCTTTACTATCACAAGCAACAATAGAATTACTAATTGGCCATCTATCCCAATTTTTATATATAGAAAAACTTCCATCAATTAATCCTAAATAAAAATAATATCCATAATCTCTGTCTTCAAAAATGGTCATATTATTAATTCCAATATTATTTAAATTATTAATATTTAAAAGGGAAATATCTTTATTTTTTAAATCTCCCACTAATTCTTTACTTAAATCAGGATTAACTTTTTTATAGACTTGGACTTCAGATGGAAATAAAAGAAAATTTTCTCCTTTATATTTATAATTATATTTTAAAACCCGAGAATCAATTGGTGCTATTTTAGAATTAGAAACAGCTGTACTAATATCTCCTGCCCCATAAGCACTTTGAGAAACAGCTATTTCTCTAGAACTTAAAGAATTAGGTTCCGAAACATTATTATTTAAATTCAATTTACCAAAAAAGTTTTCTCCCTTATCAATAATAGTAATGTCTTTTAAATTATCCAAATAACTCTTAACAATTAAATTATTATTGGTATCGGTATTAGACTGCTTTCCACTCCCAACTATAATAAAACTAATAGATAATAAAATAATAACAGAAGTAATAACTAGAGCACGAGTAAATTCTTCAATAAAAGATAAAAAAGAATTTTTTTTAGGTTCTTTACTTATTTTTTTGTTAACATTTTTTTTGGTTTTAATATTTGTTTTTTTGTTAATTGTAGGCATATTTTTTTATTAATTTAATTTATTAAAATATGCTAATATTATAGCAAATTTTTAACAACAGTAAAATAAAGTATAATAATTTAAAATAAAGTGGTATAATATAAAAACAAAAATATGAATTATTTAATAATAATCTATTGTATTTTATTCTTTATTTTAAACCGTTTGAATATAAAATCGGGAGTTTTGTTATTGATTTTCATGTTACCAACTTATTTAATCCGTTTTAAAATATTAGGTATTCCTTTTACTTTATTGGAAATATCTATTTTAATTGTTTTTTTAAATTGGTTGTTTAATAATAGAAAAAATTTATTTAATAATCTATTAAAAAAAAGAAAAGAAAAAGAAAATAGACAAGCTTATCCTTTTGGTTGGGAAATAATATTAATTTTAACAATAGCTTTTATTTCTATTTTTGTAGGAGGAACAACATCTTCAGCCTTAGGAATCTTCAAGGCTTATTTTTTAGAACCAACTTTATTATTTATTCTTATCCTAAATAATTTTAAAAATGAAAAAGATATAAAAAAAATAATATTCATGTTAGCCTTATCTTCTGTAATGGTTTCATTAATGGCTATCTGGCAAAAAATTACAGGACAATTTATAGCTAATGATTTTTGGGCTCAAACTGAAACACGTCGAGTAGTTTCTTTTTACGGCTATCCAAACGCCGTAGCCTTATTTATCGGACCGATAATTCCTTTAATGTTTAATGAAATAATTTCTGATTTTAAAAACAAGATAAAAATTAAAACTATACTTTATAAATTGTTCATGCTATTTAGTACTGTTTCTGGAATATTGGCCATTTATTTTGCCAAATCAAAAGGAGCTTTATTGGCTTTATTATTAGTTTTATTATTAATTATATTTATAAAATTAAAAACTAAATTAAAATTGATTGTATTAAGTTTATTAGTAATAATAACTCCTATTATTATTTATTGGCAAAGAGACACTATTAATCTAAAATTATCATCTAGTTTATCGTGGCAAATAAGACAATTACAATGGAAGGAAACTATGGAAATGTTAAAAGACGGTAATTTTTTTCAAGGATCAGGATTAGCTAATTATCAAAATAAAATAAAACCCTATCATCAAGAAGGATTTTTCTTTAATAAAGATGCCGATCCTAAATTTAGACTAAAGGTTGTTTTTGGTGAAGACCAAAATTATCGTGACGAAAGATGGCAACCATTAGAAATATATCTATATCCTCATAATATTTTCTTAAACTTTTGGACAGAAATTGGCTTAATCGGAGCTTTATTATTTTCATATATAATTATAAAATTTATGATCATATCTTTAAATTTTTATAGAAAAGAAAAAAATAAAAGAAATAAAAATCTAAGCTTAGCCCTATTTTTATCTATGTTAGTAATAATTATTCATGGTTTAGTAGATGTTCCCTATTTTAAAAATGATTTATCAATTCTTTTTTGGATAATAATTTCGCTGTTAGCTATAATGATAATTTCTAAAAAATACAATCTTTATGATAAAAATAAATTTGACTAAATTAATCGCTGATAATAGTAATTATTCTCGTCGACAAGCTGAAAAATTAATAAGAGATGAAAAAGTAAAGATTAATGATCGCCCAGCTACATTAGGAGAAAAAGTGAACCCAAACATAGAGGTATTTATAAATAATAAAAAAATAAAAAGAAACGAAGAAAAAATTTATATAAAATTAAATAAGCCTTGTGGTTATGTATGTACTAATAAGGTTTTTAAAAATGAAAAAAATATTTTTTCTTTAGTAAAAAATAAAACTACTCAAAAATTATTTTCTCTAGGTCGTCTAGATAAGAACAGTTGTGGTTTAATTATTCTAACTAATGATGGTAATCTAACTTATCAATTAACTCATCCTAAATTTGAACATAAAAAAATATATATCATAAAATTAAAAAATGATATTCGTTTAAAAGAAACCTCTTTCATAAATAAATTGACAAACGAATTTAAAAAAGGTATAGATATCAACGAAAAAACTCCAGCTAAAATGAAAGAAATAAGGCAAATAAAAGATAGGGAATTTGAAATAACTTTAATTGAAGGTAAAAAAAGACAAATACGAAAAATGTTTAAATATTTTGAATTAGAGGTTGAATTTTTAAAAAGAATAAACTTTGCCGGAATAACTTTGGGAAATTTAAAAGAAGGTCAATGGATAGATTTAAATGAACAAGAAATAATAGGATTAAGGAGAGGTGGCCGAGTGGTTTAAGGCGACGGTCTCGAACACCGTTTAGGTGAAAACCTTCTAGGGTTCAAATCCCTATCTCTCCGCATAAAACAACAATGCTTTATAGGTTGGCAGTTGACAGTTAACTGTCAATTATATACAGTTTTAGAGAATCCCTTTTATTTTATAAATTTAATTAATAATACATTATACTATGTCAAAACTTTGGTTTAAAGCTAAAAAATATGGATTTGGATGGTATCCATCCACCTGGCAAGGATGGTTAGTAATTTCAATTTATGTTGTAATTGTTGGTATTTTGGTATATATCTTTGAAACTAATATTGAAAAATATTTAATTCCATATATCATTTCTATTACTGTTCTTTCATTATCATTAGTATATATTAGTTATAAAAAGGGAGAAAAAGCTAGTTGGAGATGGGGTAATAAGAAGTAAATAATATAATAAAAAAAAGAGAGTCTATCAAACTTTCTTTTTTTTATTATATTATTTAATTATTTACTATCCTTAATAATATAAACAAAATAAAAAGTATATAAAAATAAAACTGCTATGAACAAAAATAAATATTGAATTTCATAAAAACTTAAAATCAAGCTAGCTAATAATGGTCCTATTATATAACCTAGAGGATAAGAAGTTCTTAAAAAGTTTATATGACTAACATCTTCAACGTCTATAATCTTAAAAAAACGAGATTCTCTCATTGATTCTATCAAAGCCGCTCCTATACGACTAAAAAATAATATAGCTCCCCAAATTAAAGGACTGGCTGATTTGGTAGTAAAAAATAAAATTAAAGAAATAATCAAAATAACAAAACCAACACTCATAAGTTCCTTTTCTCCCCATTTTTTATCAGCCATTATACCAGCTGGAATTTCAACTAAAACGAAAGGTATCAATATTAAAGAAAACATAATACCCAATACTGTCCAATTGAATCCAATAGTATTATGAAGATAGATTGGTAAATAAACTACGGCTGTTGAATAAAATAAATTTAAAAAAAATGATGAAAAATAAAGACCACGTAAATTTGAATTTTTCCAAAATAAAGAAATGGTGTCTTTTATACAAAATTCATTATATTTTACTTCTTTTGATACTCTTTTTTTATTCAAAATTATTATAGTATAATAAACAATTAAACAAAGAGCGGCCATAATATATATAGCGTTATAATTATTATCATTAACAACTAATTTAGAAGCTATAAAAGGAGAACATATCCAACCTAAGTTCATAAAAGTAAAGAAAATAGCTCTGGTTTTTCCGGTACTAATATCACTAGTAAAACTTTCTACAAAAATATCCATATTATTCCAGATCAACTGAGAACTTACCCACATACCAACAAAAGATATTAATAAAATAACTGTATTAGAACTAAAAATTAAAAAGAATAAAGATAAGAAGTTTATAAACACCATGGCTTGAGTAGAAATAAAATTACCTATTCTTTTTATGGTTTTAGGATATTTCAACATGAAAAATAATAAAAGAATGTTAGAAATTATAAAAAAATAACCAACGTATTTAACTCCCACAAAAGATTCAATAAAACTAGAGTTAATATAAGCTGGAATAGCAGTTGATAAAGCTAAAATAAAACTAGCTACATACAAAATAAACAAACTGGTTTTTTTCTTTATTTTTTTTTCTTTTTTCATATATTATTTTTACGATTTTTATATAAATAAAGTTTAACATATAAAATAATAAATACCAAAATTAATACTAAGCTCATAATTTGTGGCCAACGTAAACCTAAAAATATCGGAGCAAAATCTATTCTAATAAATTCTAAACTAAAACGTAAAATAGAATATAAAATAAAATATAGAGATACTATAATAAAATCATTTTTAAAACTTATTTTATTTTTCCTAATGATTACTAAATGATAAACCATTAAAACAATAAATATAATAAAACAAGCTAACGATTCATAAAAAAATGTAGGGTGAAAATAGGAATAAGAATAATAATCAATTGGTCTATTTATAGGATTAATAAAAATTCCCCAAAAGCCAGAAGTCGGTAGACCAAAAAGTTCTTGATTAAAATAATTTCCCCAACGACCGATAGCTTGACCCAAGGCTAAAGCAGGAACAATAATTGATACTATTCTAAAAAAATTATTTCTTATTTCCTTTTGACCTATAACCCTATATTTTTTTATAAACACAATAACAACTATAATTCCAGCTAATATAGCTCCATGAATAGCTAAACCCCCTTCCCAAATCTTAAAAACATCTATAGGATTATTTAGATAATAACGCCATTCTAAAAAAATATCATAAATTCTAGCTCCAATAATTCCAAAAATAAATAAATAAAAAACTAAATCAATAATAATTTTTTTATCAATATTATATTTTTTAGCTAAAAATATAATTATAAAAAAAGCTATAAAAAAAGCTAAGACAATAAAAAATCCATACCAATAAATTTTTAAAAATCCTATAGAAAATAACAAAGGATCAGGATTAAAATTATGTAATAAATTAAACATAATTTATATTATTAGAGCATCTAAAAGTGCGGGTGGAGGGATTTGAACCCTCATAGATTGCTCTGCTTGCTCCTAAGGCAAGTGCGTATACCAATTTCGCCACACCCGCAAATATATTGATATCATAATATAAAAGATTAATTAGTTCAATAGTTATAAAAATATATTTTTTTTATTTTTTCTTTCTAAAAAATAAAAAAAATGATATAATAAATAAGTAAATTATAAAAAATTTAAATTTTTATTTATGTCATCAAAAAATTTTATTAAATTCTTCAATGAGTTAAGAATAAAAGATGTCCCTATTGTGGGAGGAAAAAATGCTTCCCTAGGAGAAATGTATCAAAAACTAAGTAATCAAGGAATAAATGTTCCTTATGGTTTTGCTACCACTTCAAATGCCTATAATTACTTTTTAGAAAAAAGTGGATTAAAAAATAGATTAAAAGAAATTTTAAAAGGTCTTAATACCCATAATGTAAAAGACTTAATGATAAGAGGTAAAAAGGCTAGAGAAGAAATATTAAAAACAGAGTTACCAAAAGATTTAGCTAAAGAAGTTATTTTGGCTTATAAAAAATTATCTGCTTTTTATAAAAAAAATAATATTAGTGTGGCTGTTAGATCTTCGGCTACAGCTGAAGATTTGCCAGATGCTTCTTTTGCTGGACAACAAGAAACTTATCTTAATGTATCAGGAGAAAAAGACTTATTAATAGCTGTAAAAAAATGTATTGCTTCTCTTTTTACTAATCGAGCTATTTCTTATCGTGTTGATAAAGGCTTCAATCATTTTGATATAGCTTTATCAGTTGGAATTCAGAAGATGTCTCGTTCTGATATTGGTTCTTCGGGTGTAATGTTCACTATTGATACTGAATCTGGTTTTAGAAATGCTGTTTTAATACATTCTATTTATGGTTTGGGAGAAAATATTGTTCAAGGAAAAGTTAATCCCGATCAATTTTTCGTATTTAAACCTACTAAAAAAATTATTTATCGTTCAATCGGTAAAAAAGCAATAAAAATGATATACAATAAAGGATCAAAACCGGTAAAAGATGTCCCTGTAAAACATGAAGATCAAATAAAATTCTCTATTTCTGATGAACAAGTAATAAAATTAGCTGAATGGGGGATGATAATAGAAAAACATTATGGAAAACCAATGGATATTGAATGGGCTTATGATGGCTTAGATAAAAAATTATATATTATTCAAGCTCGACCAGAAACTGTAGAAAGTGGTAAAAATTTGAATGTTTTAGAAAGATATAAACTACAAAAAAAGAGCAAAGTTATTGTTAGTGGGCAAAGTGTTGGTAGTAAAATAGGACAAGGAGAAGCTAGCCGTATTATGGATGTTAAAGATATAAATAAATTTAAACCGGGACAAGTGTTAGTAACTGATATGACCGACCCTGATTGGGAACCAATAATGAAAATAGCTTCAGCTATAGTAACTGATAAAGGAGGAAGAACTTGTCATGCCGCCATAATTTCTAGAGAAATGGGAATTCCTTGTGTTGTAGGAACTAATGATGGCAGTAAAAAATTAAAAGATGGGTTAGCGGTAACAGTTGATTGTTCAGAGGGAGATATTGGTTTTGTTTATCAAGGAAAATTAAATTTTAAAATTGAAAAAACTGATATTGGAAAAATAAAAAGACCAAAAACAAAAATAATGATGAATATTGCTGAACCTAATACTGCTTTTGCTAGTTCTTTTATCCCTAATGATGGAGTTGGATTAGCTCGTTTAGAATTCATAATCAATAACTATATAAAAGTTCATCCTTTAGCTTTAATAAATTATAATAATTTAAAGGATAAAAAAGTAAAAAAAGAAATAGATAAAATAACTATCGGATATAAAAATAAAAGTCAGTTTTTTGTAGACAGATTATCTCAAGGTATAGCTATGATTGCTGCCGCTTTTTATCCTAAAGATGTTATTGTTCGTTTATCGGACTTTAAATCAAATGAATATGCTAACTTAATTGGGGGAAAAGATTATGAACCGATAGAATCTAACCCTATGATAGGTTGGAGAGGAGCTAGTCGCTATTATTCAAAAGAATTTTTACCAGCTTTTAAATTAGAGTGCCAAGCATTAAAAAAAGTTAGAGATGAAATAGGTTTAAAAAATGTAAAAATAATGATTCCTTTCTGTCGAACAATAGAAGAAGGATTAAGAGTTCAAAAAATAATGGAAGAAAATGGATTAAAGAGAGGAAAAAATGGATTAGAAATTTATGTTATGGCCGAAATACCTTCTAATATAATTTTAGCTGAAAAATTTTCTAAGATATTTGATGGATTTTCAATAGGCTCTAATGACTTAACTCAATTAGTTTTAGGTATAGATCGTGATTCTGGTGGAACATTAGAAGTAGTTGGAAAATCAAATGAAAAAAATGAAGCTGTAAAAATAATGATAAAAAATTTAATTTCAATAGCTAAAAAGAATAAAACAAAAATTGGTATATGTGGACAAGCTCCAAGTGATTTTCCCGACTTTGCTGAATTTTTAGTTGGTTGTGGAATAGATAGTATTTCATTAATACCAGACTCTATTATAAAGACAACTTTAGTTGTTAATAAGAAAGAAAAGAGTAGCAAACCATTCCTATTAAGAATATTTTTCTAATAATAAACAACAACATAAAATAAAAAAGATGTCAAATAGGCATCTTTTTTATTATAAAAAACCTTATTTTATAAGCACCAACTAACTCTTGACAAAAAAAAGGTATTATGCTATAATTTAGTTGTTATTAAGTTCATTAAAAATATTCATGATAATGATTAACACCTATAAGTATTTCAATTTGGAGTATTTATAGGTGTTAATCAGTTGATTTTCACTTATAATTAATTAGTTAAAAAATCAAAAAATTTATATATCATGAAAAAATATTTAGTATTCCTGTTTGTAATTATAATAGGATTAAATAGCTTAGTAGCACAATCAAGTGTGGATTCCTTAATCAAGGAACGAAAAACTGAATTAAAAAACATTGAAAACGCAGATCTTCCTGATAAGGAAAAAATAAGTCGAATGAAAGAGATTGATTTATTCTACAAAGACTTAATAGAAAAGGCCATTGAATCGGATAGACCTTCTTTTCCAAATCCTGCTGCGGTTCCAAATTTGGGAACAGAAGTTGTTCTTAATTCTCCCAACGGGAGTTTTAAAACAAAAAATTACCGAAAACCTACAGAAAATTCAGCTGCTTACAAAGAAGTGGTTATAGCAAATGCCCAAGCAAATCTAATGAACGCTGTAGCAAATAGTGTCCAAAATGAAAATGGCAAAATTACCTCTACTGATCCCTATAACACTGGGTTTGAGGGTGCCTTTTTCAACAGGTACCGCAACCAAAGGGTAGATATTACTATTATAGGAACAGACAATTCTTATAAAAAAGTTTTGTCTGTTGCACCGTCTTCGGTACAATATCTTAATTTGTTGCCAGGGACTTATGAAGTCATCGCTAAAGGCGACAAAGACAGCAATCCCGGAAGAATAATAATAACGGTTAACGGACTAAAGGACTTTCGTGGAGATGACGGCAAAGACTATGTCTTTGGGGCCAACATAGGACGATAGTAACATTTTAAAAACTTAAAGGACTTATCTTAACGATAAGCCTTTTTTTATTTCTAAAATTTAATGATGTTTTATGTTCCTGATATTGGTGTAGTATCAGAACCTCCGCCAGTTACATTACTTGGTAAATTATTAAATATAAAGGCGGTAATGCCATAAGCGAATAAAACAATAACTAAACCTATAACTGCACTAGTTATTCTACTCTTTGCTTTTTTAACTACTTCTTCATTACCTCCAGCAGTCATCCATTGATAACCACTAAAAATCATTAAGACAACAAATATTATACCTAAAAGACTAAGAACTAGTTTAATAATTGTGGCTATAATATCCTCGGCTTCCATTGTAGTTGAAAATCCAGCTGTTTGAGTAAAGTTATCAGTCTGATCTCCAATAGTCGATCCTATTGTTCCAGATTTTGTTGAAGAAGCATCTTCTTCTATCGGCTCAGCTAAACAAATATTATTAGTACTAGTAAGAATAAAAATACCTAAGATGAAAATAATAATTTTTATTGTTTTTTTTATCATAAATATATAATTAATTATTACATTTGATCTATAAAAAATCTTTCTATTAATCTCCAAATAGCATAGGCTGAAATGGTGATTACTAAACCAATAATAGAATTACGAATTATAGTTGTAGCTTTTTTTATACTTTCTTCTTTTCCTCCAGCAGTCATCCATAATATTCCACCATAAATTATTAAAATTATAAAGACAATACCTAATAAAGATAAAACAGCACTTACAATAATTCCTAAAGTAGTAGCCAGAGTTGTTTCATCAGCTTCGCTATAACCACTTTGAGTCCCAACATTTTGTAATTTATTTAAAGCTGTTCCAGCCCCATTAGCTGAAAAAACAAAAAATGGAGAACATAATAATGATACTAAGAATAAAGTTGAAATAAACAATTTTATATTCTTCTTAAACATATTTTATATTTTAATTAGTAAAAATTCTAATAATAAAGATACTTATAACATAAGCTAATAATACTATAATTAAACCGACAACATTATGTTTAAGTGTAGTAGCTGCTTTTTTAATACTTTCTTCATTACCAGCAGCCGTCATCCAAGTTATTCCAGCATAAATAGTTAAAACTATAAATAATACACCTAAAAGACCTAAAGCTGCTTGAATAATTAAAGCTACTTTTAACTCTAAAGAATCACTATTACCCTCATTAGCATTATATCCACTACTAGTAGCCATTTTTTCTAAATTACTACCCTTACCAAAAGCACCTAATAGATCTCCAGCTTCAACATGGATAAGTGGTAAAAATAAAAATGAAAAACCAAGCATCGCTGAAAAAATTTTAAATTTAGTAATATTTTTTTTCATAAATTAAGTTAAACTTCCTATTATAAAAATACTTATAGCATAGGCTAATAAAACAACAGCTAGTCCAACTACAGAATTGGTTATTATATTTTTAGCTTTTTGAGCCTGAGTTTCATTTCCACGAGCTGTCATCCAAAAAATTCCACCATAAATTAAAAGGATTAAAAAAATCATTCCCACTAAAGACAATAAAGCAAAAACTATATTGGCTACACCACCCTCTAAAGAATTAGCTGAATTAAAAAAAGTTTGTTTAGTATGACCAGTTTTATCAGCTGTTGATTTTAATCCGGAATCAGCGGCAAAATCAAAGGCTAAAGCCGAAGAAGAAAAAGACAATAATAAAAATATGCTCATTTTTTTATTCCAAGATCCTAACCTACAAAAAGACCAAGGTTATATAATTCGACTCAATTGGTTAGATTTTGGTGCATCCAAAAGAGATATGAAACA
>Ga0209723_1003677_pt1 | contig 18101 bp, 15 predicted proteins | sample BiotimSIPDNA_2_FD_185750 | JGI IMG/M metagenome (GOLD analysis project Ga0209723, IMG submission 185750) | Anaerobic biogas reactor microbial communites from Washington, USA - Biogas_R2 time_0 SIP DNA (SPAdes) (version 2) | ecosystem: Engineered > Bioreactor > Anaerobic > Unclassified | place... | reverse complement strand
GCTTTGGAAAGTGGAAATTTACCGGTTTGAGCTCATCTGCTGAGTTTTCCAGTAATAAATCCCCCGAGATGCCCTCACTCAACTGGTGATAAAACCGGTAATAATCCCAATTGGTATGGACCGATTGGGCAGGTATAGTGATCTCAAACGAATAAGCATCGCTGACGTCCGAAAACATCAGGTGATCGCATGTCGTCTCACCAATGCATGATCGCCCCAGGGAGTACAGCCCAAAATCAGACCCCTTTAATGTTAGCGCCGTGGGCATTCTTTGATCCATCAATAACCCCTCGAATGGGATCTTCTGGCCATGTATGTCATTCATTATGATGTCAACGCGATTTGTTGCGTCGCTCTTGTTAAATTCCAGGTTGGTCATGGCGTTGACGAGGACATTTTCCTTTTCAACCCGGCTCTTTCCATCCAGGAACTGGATAAGCACGTCATAGTACCCTTCAGGCAGGAACATGATCGGGTGATAGTCAAAGGAACTTGTCTTTATCAGGTCCTGCCGGTTGTGTACCACCACCACCCATGGGTCGTCATTGATCTGCATGTCCAGTATTGGCATCTTGATGAAAGTGAAATTCAGGTTCTCTTGATTTTCACCATCAGAAAGCAGCAGATTGTAATGATAACTGTATGGTGCCGCAGGTGCATTTGGTAGTATTTGATTTTCTACTGTCAAGGTTAAAAGAATTTCCTGGGTTTGACCTGCGTTCAAGGAGAAAACGTGGGGAGAAATTGTGATTGAGACCCCCATATCCATTGCTTCGGGTAAAGAAAGCAAGAATTCACGTGGGGCAAGCTGTAGATTGGTTATCCTCACTGTTTGCTCTTTCACCCAGGTATTCATGGCAAGATCATCTATGCCAAAGTCGATCACTTCTGATGTGACCAGGGTGCCCATATCTTCCAATCCCCTGAGATCCAACCTGCCTGCCCCTTGGGTGAAAACGTCGTAATTCTTTTTTACCGCAAGGTTCATTAATGCGGTTTTGATCATCTGAGGGGTCCAGGATGGCCGGTATTGCCTCAGCAAGGCAGCTGCACCTGCCACATGCGGTGCTGCCATGCTGGTGCCGCTTAAATACCGGAAACCGCTTGCGCTGCCCAGTGGACCGCTCACAGGCACTGTCGAATAAATGGACTGACCAGGCGCGATTAGGTCAGGCTTGGCCGTCAGGTTGCTGTCAGCCACTGGTCCCCTTGAACTGAATGAGGCAATGTAATCCGTCTTCGTTGAAGCGCCCACTGTTATTGCACTGTATGCCAGTCCAGGCGAATCGATCGTCGCATAATTCGATCCCCTGTTTCCCGCAGAAGCAACCACGACCGTGCCCATTTCAGTTGCCATATCAACACTTTGACTGAGAGGATCAGATGGGTTTCCTGGTCCCCCTATACTGAGATTGATGACATCAGCATGATCCAGGACAGCCCGTTCGATCGCGCTTATCACGTCAGAGGCATAGCCAGTGCCTTCTTCGCTGATCACCTTGTAAGCCAATAATCGTGCATCAGGTGCAACACCTTTTAAACTTCCACTTGCAGAAATGATTCCAGCAACATGTGTTCCATGTCCAAAATCGTCGAATGGATCATTATCCAGGTTAACAAAGTCATACCCGCCCAGGACTTTGCACCCTGAACCCAGGCATCCTCCCAGGTTTGGATGGGTGTAATCAATTCCAGAATCAATAACAGCAATGATCTTCTCAATTCCGGTCAGAGGTGTTCCGGTGGGGGAAGTCACCTGCCAGGTCTGATCAGCACCAATCAGTGGAATTGACTCCACCAGGTGCGGTTTAACCTGGTAATCGGGCGATACCTGCTTTACAAATTCATTGCCTCTAAGGAACTTGAAATTTATTGGACTCGTAAATACCGTGATGTTGTTGCTTAATAATTGGTGTCTATTGATCTCAGTTATTTCCACCCCAGCTTCTTTGATCGATTCAAGCCACATATCTTGATTAGTAGTGAGTTCAGAGCTATATTCATGGATCAAATCCTGTTTTGCCCTTGTGTTGAGCGCAGGTGATAGTGATAGTTTGTATTGGGCAACACTCTGTTTTTTGAACTGGACAATAGCCCTGATCTTGTCATTTGGACCAGGGATCAGTTCTTTATGATCCGCAAAACTGACGATTACCCCATCCTGTGGGGTGTTCTCCCAATACTTGGGTCCGGTATAGTCTTCAAACCAGTAATAAGAATTTTGGTCCATACTTTCAGAAACGGAACTTGAAAAATTGTTGTGGGCTGAGGTAGAAATGTTAGAAAATGCGAATAGTATCGATAACAGGCAGCCAAAAAAATTGTGCAAAAATTTAATATTCATTATTTATGCCCGTTCATGAATTTCATAGGTATCCATGCTAAAATTATATATCATTGATTGGAGAGATGGTCATGGAAATTAGGAGCGTAAGAATTACCAAACCTGAAACAATTAACTTTATCCTGGGTCAATCTCATTTTATAAAATCAGTTGAAGATATTCACGAATGCCTTGTAACAAGTGTGCCAGGGATAAAATTTGGCATGGCATTTTGTGAAGCATCAGGGAAATGCCTTATTAGATGGAGTGGCACAGATGATGAAATGATTGCTTTGGCAAAAAACAACGCATTGGCACTTGGCGCGGGTCACAGCTTCATCATCTTTCTCCAGGAAGGTTATTTTCCGATCAATGTGCTTAATTCCATAAAGATGGTGCCAGAGGTGTGTCATATTTTCTGTGCCACAGCCAATAATGTTGAAGTGATCATTGTAGAATCAAACCAGGGCAGAGGAATTCTTGGTGTCATCGATGGTGAAGCCCCTAAAGGTGTTGAGGAGCCTGGCGACATTGCCTGGCGAAAAGATTTTTTAAGGATGATAGGATATAAATCCTGATTGGAGAAATGAAATGGAAGCTCTAGAAAATTTATTGACAAGGCGAAGTGTGCGCAGTTTTACAAACGAGGAAATACCACCTGAGACAATAACGACCCTGCTCAAAGCAGCGATGCAGGCACCTTCTTCCAATAATGGTCAGCCCTGGCATTTTGTTGTCGTAGATAAAAGGGAGATACTGGATAAGATATCTACTTTTCACCCTCACTCAAAAATGACTTTACAAGCCCCGGCGGCAATATTTGTTTGCGCTTATGTACCGCAGGGAAAACTCTATGAAATGTGGATCCAGGATTGTGCAGCTGCCAGTGAAAATATTTTGCTTGCTGCTCATAGCCTTGGTTTGGGTGGGGTTTGGCTGGGTGTTCATCCTAGGGAGGAGCGTGTCAATGGGGTGGTCGAGTTGCTTGGCCTGCCCGAAGATATTAAGCCCTTCTCAATAATTGTCCTGGGGTATCCGGCTGAAGCTCCTCGATCGGTTGATCGCTTTAATGCTGAGAAAGTTCACTACAACGGCTGGTAGGCAAAGGATTACTCTTCAGATATAGATAAGGATCGCAAATAGGTCAGTGCTTTCTTAATGGCGTTTGCCCGGTGGCTGACCTGGTTCTTTTCTTGGTCGGTTAATTCAGCCATTGTCTTGCCCTTCTGGGGTAAGTAGAATATTGGGTCATATCCAAACCCGTTGGTTCCCCGTTCATTTGCGATGATTTCTCCTTCGCATTTTCCATGGGCTCGAAAACAGTTACCGCTGCTTCCCATTATCACGATCTCACAATGAAAGCATGCGTTCCATGGCTCTGGGTGGCCAAGCAATCTTTCAAGTAGGGAAATTCTGCGATCCAGGTCGGAAGCATTTTGTTTGGCTGAAAATCGATGAGAATTTATTCCGGGCAACCCACCCAAGGTCGCAACTTCGAGACCCGAATCATCTGCCAACGTTAGAACTCCCCCAGAAGCCTTCTGATACGCAATGGCTTTCTTATACGCATTTTCAAAGTATGTTTTGCCATCCTCATCAACTTCGATTGATATTTCTAGATCTCGAGGAGCAATTATTTTGATGGGAAGTGATTTTAATAATTCCTTGATTTCTCGTAATTTTCCAGGATTATTAGTGGCTATCAATATCTCATTCATTTTTATCATCGGTGTTGAAATTTAGTGCAATTATATGATAGAGTATAATAGCTTTCGCCCAAAAAGGATAAAAGCGAAAATTAGAAGCGACGACACCATGGAAAAGCAAAAGTATTCACTACGTACCAATATCGGTTACTTTCTCAATAAACCAGTCGGTTTTAGCAGAGATTTTTCAATCAATTATCCTGAGGTATTCATTGAACCTGATCTTAATGTGGTCAACCTGGCAAGTACATTGCGTTTTTCACGCACCCGGGAGGGCTTGTTATTGGAGGCGAATGTAATTGGCCAGATTTTGGTAACATGTGTAAATTGCCTTTCGGACTTTCTCTGTGAAGCAAAGACCGAATTCGAAGAACTTTATGTGTTTGCCCAACGTTCACAGGATGACCTGGACATGATCATTCCTGATGATGGATACATTGACTTGGGTGTGATCTTCAGAGAATATCTGTTGCTGGAGATTCCGATTAATGCTGTGTGTAAACCCGATTGTAAGGGTTTATGCCCTGAATGCGGTCAAAATTTGAACGAAAATATGTGTAAGCATTTCCTTGACAAGTCAGATGTGCAATAAATTTGTCAAGTTACAAAGAGCTATGTTGATTATCAAAGACAAGAAAAGGTTGTTTTTATGAAACAGAAAATTCTAATCGCGGTTGCCTGGCCATATGCCAATGCTGAAATCCATGTCGGCAACCTAACTGGTTCATACCTGCCGGCTGATATCTGTGCCAGGTATCATCGCTTGCGTGGACGCCAGGTCCTGATGGTCTCAGGGTCTGACGCACACGGTACTCCGATCACTGTTAAGGCAGATGCATTAAATACAACGCCATTGGAAGTTTACAAACAGTATCATTCAGGTTTTCTTGAGTTATTCCAGCGATTGGGTTTAACTTATGACATTTTTACCAGCACCCATACCAACAATCATTTTGATGTAGCCCAGAAAATATTTACCACGCTTAAAGAAAATGGCTATCTTTACAAAGCTACTGAAAAGCAGTGGTACTCTGAAGCCCAAAAGAAATTCCTCCCCGATCGTTACGTTGAGGGCACTTGTTATTTCTGTGGAAACCAGGATGCCCGCAGTGATCAATGTGAGAAATGCGGAAACATTCTTGAAGCCGAAAAATTGATCGATCCCAGGTCGAAAATTGATGGTTCAGTTCCTGTATTAAAGGATACAGAACACTTCTACCTTGACCTGGCAAAACTTCAGGAAGAGATCATAGACTTTTTGAAAACCAGGGAGGATTACTGGCGGCCTAATGTTATGCGCCAATCACTTGGCCAGATATTATCTGAAGGTCTGCATGGCCGGCCGATCACGCGTGACCTTGATTGGGGGATCCCTGTACCTGTTGAAGGATGGGATGAAAAATGCCTTTACGTATGGTTTGAAGCTGTGATCGGTTATTTATCCAGTACAGTTGAGTGGTCCTCGATTAACAATTACGAAGGAAAATGGCGTGAGTGGTGGGTAAATCCTGAAACCCGGTCCTACTACTTTATTGGCAAGGACAACATCCCATTTCATGCGGTTATTTGGCCGGCAGAACTAATTGGCTTACGGACCGGTTTTGATAAAGCGATGAATGCCTTGAACCCCCAACCGATGGTCCTGCCATATGACGTACCAGCGAATGAATTCATGAACCTCGAGGGGAAGAAGATCTCTGGCAGCAAGAATTGGGCTGTTTGGGGCAGAGATTTCCTGGACCGCTATGATCCCGATCCCTTGCGATATTACCTAACCATCTCAATGCCTGAAAACCGTGATTCGGATTGGGACTGGGAAGAATTCTATCAGCGAAATAACAATGAACTGGTTGCCACTTGGGGCAACCTTGTCAATCGTGTGCTTTCGTTTGGTTTTAAACATTGGGAAGGTGTCGTCCCTTCTCCAGGAGAATTACGACCCCAGGACATTGCTCTTCTTGAAACGATCAAAGCTGGTTTTTCAAGCGTCGCCGAAAAGATGGAAAAAGTGCAGCTGAGATCAGCTATTGCCGAGGTGATGAGTCTCGCTACTGAAGTTAACAAGTACCTGGACACCAATGCTCCCTGGTTTGAGATCAAAAGCGACAAAGACCAGGCTGCGAAGTCCGTTTACACTGCGATGCAGGCAATAGACTGGTTGAAGATACTCTTCTCGCCGTTTATTCCCCACACAAGTGAGAAACTGCACACTTACCTTGGGTACGAAAAACCGTTATTTGGGCTGCAAGCTACCAGAAAAATTATTGATGATCTTGGTAGCCACGAAATCCTTACTTACGATGATTCAGGTTCGCTTTCCGGTGAAGAATTTGACCTTTGGCTTTCTATGGTTCTTACTCCGGGAAAAAAGATCAACCAACCCAGTGCTTTGTTCGCGAAACTGGATCACTCAATCGTTGAAGAAGAAAGATCCCGACTGGGAAATTAGATATTATAAAAAAAGCGCTCATCGCGCTTTTTTTGTCAATAACAATCGCTTGATTTATAGTTTCTTCTTTCCCAGGGTGGCCATATAAATGACAAACTGGGACTCACCATCAAGGTCTAGGACCTGGTTGATCTTGTCGTCATCATAGGCGCCGATCGCACAAACACCACACTCAATAGACTCAGCTGCCAGGTGAAGATTCTGACACAGATGACCCGCATCGAGATAAATATATCGATAAGCTCTGGAACCATATCGCCAGCTTGTTCGATAAGGGTGGGCGACCCAAATGAAAGTGACAGCGCTGTTGGTTATTTGGCCTTGCTTTAGCGCAGCAATGCTAACCTGCTGATTTATTTCCTCACCCAGTCTGACCTGTTCCAGGGCATGCTCCAACGGAAGGTAATGATACAGCCCAGGCATCAAAGATTCAACCTTATTAATTGACAACCAGGTTTCGAAAGGATGCCTTGCGCCAGCCGAAGGAACTGTACGCATGGTCAGATTGCTTGGCAATACATTTTTTATTCCCTGAGTAAGCCAAAGCAGGTAGGATAACTCGTCCATGGTCAACATCTGTTCCTCATACTTGCGAACGGAAGTCCTTTGTTCGATGATCGTTCTGAGGTCTTTTCCTGGCATGTGCACCTGGTCGGGTTTGGGTAACTCAATGATCGCAAATTTTCCAGCAGCAGGCTGAATATATTCTGGTTGCGGCTCTCCCTGCTTTTGTGGTGTTAAGCCCATATTTTGATATTTTGCCTGTTCAATAAAATGCTTGCCTAATGCATCGATCATTTATTCCTCCTCAACTTTAAAATCTAATCATTGAAAGGACCATTGCCAATATCATGATAAAAGCAATAATTGCTGTGATCACCTGGAATAATTTTGTCTTTTTCTGCTGTCTTTCTGCCATACCTACTCCAATTCAGTCTTAATAAGTTGTGCTAACTCTATTGTAATGCCTTTTATTCCTGAGAGTTCTTCGTCAGCTGCTGCTAAAATTCCGTCGATCGAACCAAATTTTGCCAGCAATTCTCTACGCCGCGTTGGTCCAATTCCTGGTATCGAATCTAACCTTGATGCCAAACCAACCTTTGACCGTTTGGTGCGGTGGGCTGTAATGGCAAACCTGTGGGCTTCATCCCGGATGCGCTGGATAAGGTAGAACCCTTGTGAATGGTTGTCTAATATGACGGAATCCTTTTTCCCGGGAAGGAAAAATTCCTCCTGTTGCTTCGCCAGGCCAACAACAGGTACTTTTTCTGACAAATCAAATTCATCCAGCACCTTGATGGCTCTTGCCAATTGTCCTTTTCCGCCATCCACGATTAAAAGGTCTGGCAGAAGCGAAAATGCCAGGTCAGGTTTTTTTCCTGGTACCTCTTTTTGTTCTTCTGCAATTTGCCAGCGCTTGAAGCGCCTGGTCAGGACCTCCTCCATACTGGCGAAGTCATCCTGACCTTCCACATATCGGATATTGAACCGTCGATAGTACTTTTTATTGGCAATACCCTGTTCAAAAACCACCATGCTGCCAACGCTTGAGGTCCCCAGGATGGTAGAAATATCATAACACTCGATACGATTTGGAATTTCCTTAAGGGAAAGAGCCTTTTTAAGCTCACTTAACGCCTCGTGCTGCCTGTCCTTGTCTGCCAACCAGCGGGTTCTTAGAGAGCGCAGAGTTTCCACTGCGTTTTCTGTGGCCATATCGACCAGGTTCCTGGAGCTGTCCTGCCTTGGGATGAGGAATTCCACTTTTTCATCCGGCTTCCGAGTGTTCAGCCATTGGTTAATGATCTGGGCTTCCTCGAGTTCTTGTGGAAGCATCACCGCCTGTGGAATAAATGTAGCCTGAGAATAGAATTGCTTAACGAATTCGCTTAATATCTGCTGGTCGTTTTCCTCTTCAGTTCCTTCAAGGATGAAATATTCCCTCCCGATCAATTTGCCTGAACGCACAAAAAAGATCTGCACACAGGCCTCTCCATCCGATCTGGCCATGGCGATAATATCTGAGTCTTTTTGTTCGTCCGAAATCACTTTCTGTTTCTCGACAACTTGGTCAATCGCCTGAATCTGGTCGCGGATTGCGGCAGCTTTTTCATAGCGCATTTCTTCTGATGCTGTTTGCATATCTGTTTGCAAACGCTGAATTACATTTTCCGTCCGACCCTCAAGAAATTTGCAGAGATTGTCGATCATCTGGCGGTAATTGCCTTGGTCGATTGCCCCAATACACGGACCTGTGCACAACTTGATGTCAAAATACAAACAAGGCCTGGCATCTTTCCCGGTGATCTCGCGGGCGCAGGTTAAATAAGGAAATATCCTTCGCAGAACCTCCAGGGTTTGGTGGACTGCCCATACTGAAGTGTAGGGTCCAAAGTATCTCGATCCATCATCCAGCATTCGGCGTGTTACTGAAAGCTTCGGAAACGGATCAGACCAATGCACCTTGATGTATGGATAACGCTTGTCGTCTTTTAAACGTACGTTATAGCGGGGACGGTGTTGCTTGATCAGGTTCATCTCAAGGATTAGTGCTTCAAGTTCTGAACCTACAACAATAAACTCGATGTCTGAAATTCTTTCAACCAGTTGCTTGGTTTTGTATGAATGGTCAGCAGATTCGTGAAAATATGACCGCACACGGCTGCGAAGGTTGATTGCCTTCCCGACATAGATGATCTTTCCGGTTTCATCCTTCATCAGGTAACAACCGGGTTTTTCCGGCAAAGAACCCAGGATGTTGATTATGTGTTCGGTTGCACTCATATTGCCATCATTTTAGCATATACAAGGTATGTCGAATTGTTTAGATAATGTTGGGCGCCATTAGCGATTATAATTTTGCTTGGAGTTTATTATGCCAATTCATATATTGCCAGATCATATCGCATCCCAGATTGCAGCTGGTGAGGTGGTTGAGCGCCCTGCCTCTGTTGTAAAGGAACTGATCGAAAATGCGATCGACGCTGGAGCAAAAAAGATAAAGATCATAATTAAAGGCGCAGGGGAAAGCTTGATCGAGGTTTCTGATGATGGCATTGGTATTCCTGCCGATGAAATAGCACTCGCATTGGCGAGACATGCCACCAGTAAATTACAGAAAACCGAAGACCTCTTTGCGATTAATACCTTGGGTTTTCGTGGTGAAGCTTTAGCTTCCATCGGTTCAGTTTCTCGCTTAACCCTGGTTTCATTCGATGGCAAGGGTAATAATGGGGTCAGTATCCGCATGGAAGGTGGGAGATGTGAAAACCTGGTACCAGTTGGTGCGCCACAGGGAACTCTGGTCAGGGTTGAAGACCTCTTTTTTAATGTTCCAGCGCGCTTAAAATTCTTAAAATCTGAAGTCACTGAAAGAAGTCAGATCCAAACGCTGATCTTGCGTTATGCCCTGGCATATCCTTCCATTCGCTGGGAATATATCCAGGATGGTTCCCAAAAACTTCACACCAGTGGCAGTGGCGATAAACGGGAATTACTCAATATCATAATTGGCATTGCTGAGGCCCGCCAGATGATCGAAGTTGATTTTGTTGATCGATCGACCCGCATCCAGGGATTTATCAGTCCAATTGCGCTTACCCGATCTAATCGCAAGGACATTATCACATTTGTCAATGGAAGGTGGGTTCAGGACGCATCTGTAACGTCTGCCGTGATCAAAGCCTACCATACCATGCTCATGGTTGGTCGCTTTCCGATAGCCATGCTTTTCATAGAAGTTCCACCAACCCAGGTGGATGTCAATGTCCATCCGGCAAAGGCTGAGGTACGGTTCAGGGAGGAATTGGGCATCTTCAGCCTGGTGCAAAGAGCAGTTCGTAAAGCTCTCTTGGCCTCTTCACCTGTTCCGGTAGTCCAGATGTATCCCAACTGGGGGGGGCAGAGCAGGCAAATTGACCCTGCATGGGAAATGGGCAGTCAAGTCTCCAATCAACCTGGTGGAGTTGATCCTGGTGATCAGGCTGTTACTCAAACGAAAATGGCTTTTACGAGGGATGGTTTACCACTTTTGCGCCTGGTTGGGCAGGTGGCTAATACCTATCTGGTTGCAGAAGGTCCGGATGGGCTTTACCTTATCGATCAGCATGCAGCCCATGAGCGGGTTCTTTTTGAACAATTGATGGCTCAATTCTCGGCTAAAAGCATTCCATCGCAATCTTTGTCAGATGCACCCATTTTCCAGGTTCCGCGGGAAAAAGTTGAGTTATTTAATTCAAGAGTTGAAGTCCTAGCAGCATTGGGTTTTGATTTGGAAGAATTTGGTCCTAATTCTTACGTGATAAGGGCGATACCGTCGATATTGACCAAAGGAGATCCACAAGATGCCCTCATGGGGTTGATTGAAACCTTTGAAGAAGATGAGACACCTCTGCAATCAGAGGTTGAAGCGCTTGTAGCAGCAAGGGTTTGTAAAAGGATGGCGATAAAAGGTGGTCAGAAACTGTCCGAGATTGAACAAAAAGCACTTTTACTGGACTTGGAAAGTTGCAATTCTCCGCGCACCTGTCCCCATGGACGCCCAACGATGATCCATCTATCTGCAGACCTGCTGGAGAGACAGTTTGGACGCTCCGGAGCGCGTTAACGATCTATGAGCAGGATTTTTGTCGCCGGGTTGATTAACATTGAAACTACATTAAGGATCGATTCTTTTCCAATTCCCTACCAAACAGCACGCTACCCATTTTTTGGGGTTAACAGCACAGTTTCCGGTGTCGGTTACAACATCGCCAAAGCTTTACTTACCCTGGGTGATGAAGTCTCCTTCTTTTCCTTGGTGGGCAGGGATTTTGCTGGCGATCTGGTGCGATCGACCTTGAAAAGTGAAGGCATTGATCAGGAAAGCGTCTTGCCTCTGATTCATACAACTCCGCAATCAGTGATTTTATATGACAGCCAGGGAAAAAGGGCAATCAATACAGATCTGAAAGACATCCAGGAAACGGTATATCCATTGGATTTTGTTCCCCAGGCTTTGAATTCGTGCGATCTTGCAGCGATCTGTAACATCAATTTTGCCCGTCCCATGCTCGAACTTGCAATTCGAGCAGGTAAGCGGATTGCAACGGATGTACACGCTTTGGGTGACATCAATGATCCTTATAACCAGGATTATATGAAATCAGCCAATATCCTTTTTATTAGCAGTGATAATCTATGGGATAAGCCTGAGGTTGTCGCAGATCAACTGGTTAAGAGATTCCGAAATGAGATCATTGTTATTGGGTTGGGGGCTGAAGGATCATTTTTGAAAGTCAAAGGCCAAAATGCATTTACCTGTCCTGCTGTTTTTACCCGGCCTATTATAAGCACGATTGGAGCGGGTGATGCGCTCTTTTCTTGTTTTCTGCATGAGTACCTTGCTCATGATGATCCTTTTTTGGCGTTAACTAAAGCGTCTGTTTTTTCTTCCTTCAAAATTGGCACAGCAGGAGCCGCAGAGGGTTTTCTCTGCCAGGCAGAGCTTGATAATTGGTATAAAAAGATCTTTCTTGATAAATGGATTTAATAGGAGTTGGATTAGGAAATGAAAGGGCTTTGGCTTGAAAATCAATGTCTGTCTTATCGGGATCAACTTCCATTACCAGCATTAGGTCGTGATGAGGTCCTGGTCAAACTTCACCTGGCTGGGATTTGCAGTACAGACCTGGAGATGGTCAAAGGCTATTACAAATTCACGAATATCCCCGGGCACGAATTTGTCGGTGAAGTGGTGCAATCCCCCGCTAATCCAGGACTGTTAAATCAGAGGGTGGTAGGCGAGATCAGCATTTATTGTGGTGTTTGTCCAACTTGTCTGGCTGGCAATACCTCGCACTGTGAAAACCGCAGGACTCTGGGCATCCAGAATTATCCAGGCGTTTTTGCGGAATATTTACGATTACCTGCCCGAAATTTACATCTTGTCCCTGATAGTGTCAGTGATGAGAAGGCTGTGTTTACGGAATTACTTGCAGCCGCCCTTGAGATTCAACAGCAGATCCACATTAGCCCCGGCATGAGAGTTTTGGTTGTTGGTGCTGGCAGGCTGGGGCTGCTTATTGCGATGACTCTTGGCCTGAAAGGCTGCGAATTGCAGGTTGTTGCCAGGCGCCATAAACCCATTGAAATCCTTTCAAATTTGGGTATACGCTGCATCAGTCCTGATCAGGTTGAGCGGGGTCGGTCAGACCTGGTGGTCGAAGTGACCGGCTCTCCGCAAGGTTTTGCGCTCTCACGTACCGCGGTCAGGCCGCGTGGCATCCTGGTGTTGAAAAGCACTTTTGCAGGGGATTTGACATTGAATATGTCTTCTGTCGTAGTTGATGAAATACAACTGATCGGTTCGCGTTGTGGACCATTCAAACCCGCAATTAAATTAATGGAAAACAATTTGATCGATCCGACAATACTGATCGATTCAATATACCCACTTGAAAAAGGTTTACAGGCTTTCGACCGGGCATCATCGCCTGGCGTATTAAAGGTTTTGCTAAAGCCTTAATCGTTTGGCCTTATTTTGTGGGATCCAGGCTGGTCCAGGTTGGCACTTTCCTGGGTTTGGGGTGCTTTCCATAGAAAATATCATCCATAAGCAGGGCTGCCCGGCGGAAAAAGCCGGATTTCCGGATTCCCCACCTGATCACTTGGTGATGCAAGGATGAACCATGGGCATAAGGGCAGACCCGCATACAAAGGCCGCAATCTGTGCCAACCTTTGTCCAGTAGCCGTAGCAGGCCACCGGGTCAATCACCCACCGCAAGGCTCCATTCGTTTTCTGGCGTTCAAATTTCGAAATGGCTTTTGAGGGGCAAGTGGAGGCGCACTTTTGGCAGATATTACAAAAATCGATGACGAATGGATCTACAACTGGTCGGTCCGGGATCAAGGGCAGGTCCGTCGTTACCACGGATAACCTGACGCGTGGTCCATGCTTTGGAGTGATTAGCAGGGACATCCGTCCGATCTCGCCCAATCCGGCATCTCTGGCGATCGGGGGCAGGATCACCTGGTAGTTACCTTCAAAATGCGCCCTGGCAGGATGTCCAAGGTTTCGGATGGTTGCTGCGAGCCTGACTGCCGCTGAGGCTGATTGCACGTATTCATGACCGGTTTCCATCACACCTGGCATCATGGGGTTGGCGCTGATCATCTCGTGATTCATCTCAAATGTCATCGCGATGGCAAATTTATGATCTAGATTGATGTCTTCGGCATAAGTTCCTGCACCACGGCCTGTATTTGTATAAATGTAGACTGGGTTCAATTCGCAAATCCCAACTTCCATCGCACCAAGGAATTTGGCAAGCGCTTTGATCTTTAATGTTGCTTCTTGAGGGTTTAAGGCAACTTCATCCGGATTGATCGGTCCATCAGCAAAAGGTCCCAGTGCTGCGAGTGTCGAAAAACTTGCACTGGTTGCCGAGAATGAAAATGGTTCATAAAAAGCTGCGTTGGGTGAGAGCAAACCTGGGTTTTTCCGCCATTCATTATCGGGTAACAGGAGGTCTGAATGTTGCCTGTAGTATGTGTTGAATTTTTCAGTGCCGGGTACCAGTTGATTCCTTGAAAATATTACATCTCTTTCATCAATCTTGTTAATTGTTTGTTCAAGGTGATGTTCAGGCCTTCCGATCGGGATTAACATAAGAATGAAGAAGACCATTATAAGGGTAACAGTAATAAAAATGATTATCATCTGGACTGTATTAGATAAGAAAACCGGAGCAAGGAAAATTATTAGTGTGGATAATGTGAATAGGGTGGCGACCCTACCAGCCCGTCTTTCTTTTTCATGAAATGAGATAAGGGCAAAACCGCCAAATAATAAGAGAGAGAACAGGGATAAAAATATTAAAATAAAATCTGTAGATGAAAATTTCATTCTATACCTCAAGGAAGATTATAAGTGAGAATCTCAAAAAGCTTGCCCAAATCTTGGGGAATGGTATAATTTGGAAATTCGGGGCGTGGCTCAGCCCGGCTAGAGCGCACGGTTCGGGACTGTGAGGTCGGCGGTTCAAATCCGCCCGCCCCGACTTAAAAGACCTCCTAACAGAGGTCTTTTTTGATCGAAGCTGCATATCTCTTTCATAAATTAGAGGGATTTCCAATCCTCGCAAAGGTCTTCCACATACCTCTTTTGCCTCGACAGTTTAAGGAAAAATTAATCGTTTTATTTCAATAAGTTGTTCAAAAAGAAACAACGATGTTAAAATAAACAAAGACCTGACAACTACTTTACCTTGACAAATTTTTCATATTTGCTAATTAAGAAAATATCGTAAGGCAAGGATATCTGAAGGAAAGGAGAATACAGTTGCATGAGTGATAGCTTGACACAAGAATTTAGTGAGATTCAAGACACCATCCAGGGTGTACTTGAGCGGAACCGGCTTGCTGTGCTGGCTACCCAACTTAACGGTCAGCCTCACACCAGTCTTATCGCCTTCACGTCGTTTGAGGGTCTGCGATTTCTCGCATTCGCGACGTATCGTTCCACACTGAAGTACAAGAGCATCCTGGAGGATCGAAGGGTGGCAATTCTCATCGAGGACAGAGATGGCGACGCTGCCGGGCTTTCAGATCAGGGACTGGTCCTCACAGCACTTGGTGAAGCGATCAAGACGTCGGGGGAGGATCGACAGGCTCACATTATGAAGCATCTGGCGTGGCACCCTGAACTTGAGAAATTTCTCATGTCGACAGACTGCGAGTTTGTTCTTGTTGGCATCCACTCCTATCAGGTTGTCCGTGGCATTGATGATGTACAGTGGTACAGAATCGGAAAGTCTGCTGCTTCCTAACCAGGGCATGCAGCTGACATCCAGCTAAATCAATCTTGCCGCATCAGGCTGTTATTCTTTGTGAAATTGCCAGTTGTGGCTAAACATGAGATTGCTAACCTGCTATACGCAAGTGCATATCATCCCATTCATAGTTTTTCCTTTCCGCACGTATAAATCTCCCCATGCTTCACCTCTAGCTGCTACCCCAACGCTAAGTCAAGAGCCATGAATGTAATTGCTCAAGGAACTTCGCCCGCCATTGGGTTTGTTTGCCTAGCGATTAGCACTTGGGCACCAACCATTCTATGTCTTGCAGAATAATCCCATTCATCTAATTTGCCCTGATCCTTTTCAACTTATTCCTCCTTGTTTCTTTTGAAAATAGTAATGAAATTTAAGCATCTTGTGATGGGAGATAAGTTCATGGTAAGTTTAAAATCAATTAAACGCAAGTGCTTCTCTTCAATTAAAAGAGTGCATTCATACCCCCGCACTTATTAGTGCAAACTTGCGATCATGAACAATAACTGTTAAATAACTTATTTTGTTTAGTAGTTCATAGCTTATTTTTGGTATCATTGTGGAATGATCAATGATACAAAAGTAATCTATTCAATGGTACGCGTGGGGCGCATCTATCCCCCCAACAAGCAGGTTTTACGTGACATATCGCTTGGTTTCTATTACGGAGCCAAGATTGGCGTCCTGGGTCTTAACGGGTCTGGCAAGTCAACCCTTTTACGGATCATGGCAGGTGTCGACCAGGAATATATCGGTGAGATAGCCATGTCCAAGGGGTACACCGTTGGTCTGTTGGAACAGGAGCCCAAACTTGACGACAGTAAGACCGTCATAGAGGTTATCCGTGAAGCTGTCAGACCCATTGTAGATATGTTGGCAGAGTATGACGCCGTGAATGCCCAATTCAGCGAACCAGATGCCGACTTTGATACCCTCATTGATAAACAAGCCCGTCTGCAGGAGGAGTTGGATAAACACGATGCCTGGAACCTGGATAATCATCTCGAGGTCGCCATGGATGCCCTGCGTTGTCCACCTTCTGATACCCCTGTAAAGATACTGTCCGGTGGTGAGCGCAGGAGGGTGGCTCTGACACGCCTTCTTCTTACTGAACCTGATATTCTTCTCCTTGACGAACCTACCAACCACCTGGACGCGGAATCTGTTGCCTGGTTGGAACGTCATCTCCGGGAATACAAGGGCACCGTGATCGCCGTGACCCATGACCGTTACTTTCTTGATAATGTGGCTGGCTGGATCCTGGAGTTGGATCGTGGTTTTGGCATTCCATGGAAGGGCAATTACTCATCATGGCTGGAGCAGAAGCAAGAACGCCTGCGGGTTGAAGAAAAGAGTGAATCCAAGCGCCAAAAGACGCTTGAAAGAGAACTGGAATGGATCCACATGTCGCCCAAAGCCCGGCAATCCAAAGGGCAGGCACGTGTGAGCGCCTATGAGCGCTTATTGAGCCAGGAATATGAAAGCGCCAGGGAGAAACTGGAAATCTACATCCCACCGGGTCCCCGCCTGGGTGATATTGTTATCGATATGCAGGGTGTGAGCAAAGCCTATGGAGACCGACTTTTATTCGATAATCTTGACTTATCCATTCCCCCGGGCAGCATCGTAGGTGTGATTGGTCCCAATGGTGCTGGGAAGACAACCCTCCTTAGGTTAATCACCGACCAGGAAAAGCCGGACAAGGGCACGATCAAGATCGGTGAGACCGTCTTGATGGCTTATGCAGACCAATCCAGGACGTTGGATGGAGAAAAGAGCGTCTGGCAGGAGATCACCGGCGGAGCCGATAACATTACCCTGGGCTCCCGTCAAATGAATTCCAGGGCATATTGTGCCTCCTTCAATTTCCATGGGGCAGATCAACAGAAACTGGTCAGCGCGCTTTCCGGCGGCGAGCGTAACCGGGTGCACCTTGCCAAAACACTCACCAGCGGTGCCAATGTTATCCTGTTGGATGAGCCCACAAATGACCTGGACGTCAACACCTTGCGTGCACTGGAAGAAGCCCTGGAAAATTTTGCCGGTTGTGCTATAGTCGTTAGCCATGACCGATGGTTCCTGGACAGGATAACGACCCACATCCTGGCATTCGAGGGCGACAGCAAGGTGAAACTCTACCTTGGCAATTGGTCGGATTACGAAACTGATCGTAAAAGACGCCTGGGGATTGATGCAGATACCCCTCACCGCATTAAGTACAGGGAATTAAAGAGATAAATAATTAAGAACAAAATGCGATGCAAGCCTGCATCGCATTTATATTATTCAATTAAGTATAAAAATTTTTACTCTTCTTCGATGACCTTCACATCCTGTGCCTGTGGGCCTTTCGGTCCTTGTGCCACAACAAACTCAACAGCCTGGCCCTCTTTCAATGTACGAAAGCCTTCACCGCTGAGGGCGCTGAAATGGACAAAAACATCTTTGTCTCCGGAATCGGGGGCGATAAATCCATACCCCTTTTCTCCACTAAACCATTTCACTTTGCCTTTAACTTTGTCTGCCATAACTAAAACAACCTCCTGAACAAAACATTCCGATATTCTTCGCTACGAATACCTCTGGATTTGAGCAATGAAAAGCACAAACACAAAATCACTCGTTAACTTAAAAATAAATATACTATGAATATATACAGGCGTCAATAATCATTTGAAAAGTTTCTGTGAGTAGGTCAGCACATGGTATACACTTTTTAGATAAGTCATACGAGTTGTACCGTGATCGATGTTTGGAGTTATGGGGGATAAGATATCAAGACATCGAGGTGTATATTGATCAAAGCTATAAC